>Ga0185299_10000409_pt1 | contig 118862 bp, 94 predicted proteins | sample PaiPotPPA55metaG_FD_128002 | JGI IMG/M metagenome (GOLD analysis project Ga0185299, IMG submission 128002) | Iron sulfur acid spring bacterial and archeal communities from Banff, Canada, to study Microbial Dark Matter (Phase II) - Paint Pots PPA... ... | reverse complement strand
GCGGGATGCTCAATCGGCACAATCAGCCGTTCAAGAGCGACTTGCAAAACTTCATCCATGGTTTCAACAAATCGGATCGTCAAACTGGAGAGGATCTCCTGCGGTATTTCCGCCAGGTCTTTCTCATTGTCCTTCGGAAGCAGTACCGTACGCAAGCCCATTCGATGAGCGGCAAGAAGTTTTTCTTTGACCCCTCCGATGGGAAGAACTTTTCCCCGGAGGGTGATTTCGCCGGTCATAGTGACATCGCGGCGCACCGGAATACGCGTCAAAGCGCTGACGATGGAATTGCAAATTGTGATGCCTGCGGAAGGGCCGTCCTTCGGAATGGCGCCCTCGGGAACATGCACGTGAATATCAATGTTGCGATAAAAATCCTTCGGCAGCCCGAAAGAAGCGGACCGGGAGCGAATGTAGCTCATCGCTGCTTGCGCGGATTCCTGCATCACGTCGCCAAGCTTGCCGGTAAGCGTCAGGCGGCCCTTGCCTTCCATTAAGGTCGCTTCGGTAGTGAGAACCGTGCCGCCCACTTCGGTCCACGCAAGTCCGGTAGTGAGGCCGATTTCGTTCTGTTTTTCGAGCCAGAATTCGCGATATTTTAAAACGCCCAGGTAGTCATTGATGTTGGCGGGCACGATTTCCGCTTTGACTTCCGCCTTCGGACCCTCGGTAACAACCTTGCGCGCCATTTTGCGGGAAATATTCTGAATTTCACGTTCGAGATTGCGCACTCCAGCTTCCTGGGTGTAGTGCCGGATGATGTGCAGCAGGCCTTCGTCAGTAAACGACAGATTCTTTTCCTGAAGACCTGTAGCCTCGCGCTGTCGTTTCACAAGAAAGCGCTTGGCGATCTGAAGTTTTTCCTGCTCGGTGTAGCCCGGGATGCGCAGAATTTCCATGCGGTCCTGCAAAGGCTGCGGAATGGTGTGCAGAACGTTGGCGGTGCAAACGAACATTACTTTCGAAAGGTCGTATTCCACGTCGAGATAGTGATCGGTGAAAGCGTGATTCAGTTCGGGGTCCAGCACTTCCATGAGCGCTGCGGAAGGATCGCCACGGAAATCAGTGGACATTTTGTCCACCTCATCAAGAACGAAAATCGGGTTGATGGTGCCGGCCTTCTTCATCATCTGGATGATCTGGCCAGGCAGGGCGCCAATATAGGTGCGCCTATGGCCCCGAATTTCAGCCTCGTCCCGAACACCACCCAAGGAAACGCGAACGAATTTGCGCCCGGTAGCGTGGCCGATAGACATGGCCAGCGAGGTCTTACCAACGCCGGGAGGCCCAACGAAACAGAGAATTGAGCCCTTGGGATTTTTCACAAGCTGGCGGACCGCCAGGAACTCCAGAATGCGATCCTTTATTTTTTCGAGGCCGTAATGCTCCTCATTGAGGATTTTTTCAGCAGCCAGAATGTCGCGTATTTCCTTGGACTTTTTCTTCCAGGGTACAGCCAGCAGCCAATCGAGATAGTTGCGGCTGACGGTAGACTCCGCGGACATCGGCGGCATCAGTTCCAGGCGCTTCAGTTCCTGAATAGCCTTTTCGTGAACGTCCTTGGACATGCCGGCGGTGTCGATTTTTTTCTTCAGCTCGTCGATCTCGCTTTTTTCGCCGCGGCCAAGTTCCTTCTGGATAGCTTTAAGCTTTTCGTTGAGATAATACTCTTTTTGTGCGCGCTCCATCTGCCGCTTCACGCGCGTGTTGATGTTGCGATCGACGTTCAGCTTTTCAAGTTCGATCTCAAGGATGTCGCCGATGCGATTCAGCCGCTCCACGGGATCGACGGTTTCCAGCAAATCCTGTTTTTCGTCCACCGGTAATTGCAGGTTGGCGGCAATGGTGTCGGACAACCGGGAAGGATCATCGACGCGGGCGGCGGCGATCATGGTGTCGTAATTCAAGCTTTGCGAAAGCTTGATGAACTGTTCGTACAGCCCGGTAATCTTCTGAACGGTTTGTTCCACCTGGGGAGAAGGCTCAACGCGCGCATTCAGCAGCCGAACGGTAGCCCGGAAGAACCCTTCTTCCGCGGTGATGCTAATGGAGCGCGCTCGCTCCACGCCTTCCACTAGAACTTTTATATTTCCGTCGGGCAGCTTTACGCTCTGCACGATATTCGCGAGCGTTCCTACGGCGTAAATCTCTTCGGGCTTGGGATCGTCCACGGAAGCGTCGTGCTGCGTAGACAGAAAAATCTTCTTGTCGCCCGCCAGAGCCTCTTCAAGCGCACGGACGCTGGCTTCCCGGCCGACGATGAACGGCGTCATCTGCTGCGGGAAGATGACCATATCGCGCACCGGCATCATCGGTACGCGCTTCATTTCCTGTTTTTCCCGATTGAACATGGGGCCCCTGACATAACGTCGCGTCAAATTCTATCGCGATTCACTTCTCAGACTGGCAAAGGATTTAGCGTGATGCCAAATAAGCTAACCAGCCTTTTCGAGCAAACTCCAATTGATCTCGCGGGTGCGAACCATCTCCGCGGTCACCACAAAATCGCGCACCTTGCGCTGCATGGGCAGGTGATACATCAGCTCCAGCATCAAATCTTCGAGGATCATGCGCAGGCCGCGCGCGCCAACTTTACGCTGCATGGCCAGCTCCGCGACGGTTTCCAGAGCGTCGTCGGTAAATCGTAAGCGCACATTTTCAAATTCAAAGAGGCGCTGGTACTGCTTGAGCAGCGCGTTCTTTGGCTCGGTCAAAATTTTAACAAGAGCGGCCTTGTCCAGATCGTTCATCACGCCTGCAACCGGAAGGCGCCCGACGAATTCCGGGATTAGCCCGTAGCGGATTAGATCGCCCGGCTGAACATGCTCAAGCAATTCCGTATTGCGGCGTTGAGGGGCTGCAGTGGAAGCGTCCGTGTGGAAACCCAGGGAGCGGCGGCCGGCGCGCTTCTCAATAACTTTTTCCAATCCGACGAATGCGCCACCACAGATAAATAGAATGTTCGTGGTATCGACCGGCGTGAATTCCTGATGCGGATGCTTGCGGCCACCCTGCGGAGGAACGTTGGCCACCGTGCCTTCGAGAATCTTGAGCAAGGCTTGTTGGACGCCTTCGCCGCTCACGTCGCGGGTGATCGAAGGGTTCTCGTCCTTTTTAGCGATCTTGTCGATTTCGTCTATGTAGATGATGCCTTGCTGAGCCTTCTGTACGTCGCCATCGGCGGCCTGCAGCAGCTTGAGAATAATATTTTCCACGTCTTCGCCAACGTAGCCAGCCTCGGTAAGCGTAGTAGCGTCCACGATAGCGAAGGGCACATCCAGCATGCGCGAAAGCGTTTGCGCCAATAACGTCTTGCCGGTACCGGTGGGGCCAATGAGCAGAATATTGGACTTGCTGAGTTCCACATCGCCAGGCTGCTTATTCAGGAAAATCCGCTTGTAGTGGTTATAGACCGCGACAGCCAGTTTCTTCTTGGTGCGGTCCTGACCGATCACATAGCCGTCGAGAAACTGCTTGATCTCAGGAGGGCGCGGAAGGCGCTTGGCCGGAGCCGTAGCTTGTTCGCGCTTTTCGTCTTCTAGAATGGTTTCGCACACCCCCACGCACTCATTACAAATGTAGGCGCGCGGATAGTCTGAAGGCGAACTGATCAGCTTTTCGACCTGTTCCTGGGTCTTATGGCAGAAGGAACAGCGCAGCGGCTCTTCTGGATTGAATTTTTTCACTGGCGTGAAGGCCTCGTCTCCGCGAAGCTTCGACGGAGTACCCTACCCATCATTCTAGGCCGATTTATCTCCGAAGCAAAATAGAAAGGTAAAACTTTGCTAACTTTTTGGTACAGGTTTGGCATCGGAAGGGCGCGCCCGATGGTGAGCCTGGCGCGGATCTAGCGATGCTTGAAGATGATCTCATCAATCATCCCGTATTCCTTGGCTTGCTCGGGATTCATAATGAAGTCGCGCTCTACATCCTTTTCGATGCGCGTAAGGTTCTGTCCGCTATGCTGCGCGATAAGTTTGTTGATGACCATGCGCATGCGCAGAATTTCCTTGGCATGCAGGTCAATGTCCGTCGCTTGACCGCCCAGGCCGGACATCCACGGTTGGTGAATCAGAATCCGCGCATTGGGCAACGCGAAGCGTTTTTTTGGCGCTCCGCCAACCAGCAACACCGCCGCGATGGAAGCTGCTTGACCGACACAAGTGGTGACCACGTCAGGCTTGACGAACTGCATGGTGTCGTAAATCGCGAATCCCGCGGTAATAGAGCCGCCCGGCGAATTGATGTAAATCTGAATGTCCTTTTCAGGGTCTTCGGCCTGAAGAAAAAGCATTTGCGCGATAGCCAGATTGGCGACATGGTCGTCGATCGGCGTGCCTATAAAGATGATGTGCTCTTTCAGGAGCCGCGAATAAATATCGTAGGCGCGTTCGCCTCGGCTGGTCTGTTCGACCACCATGGGTACAAGCGTGGTAGCGCGATAATCTGCTTCGTTGGAGTTTTTCATTGTTTGGCTTGGTTGAATGTTTGCGGTTGCGAACGATAAGGTTAGGCTTCAGTCAACTGCCGCGCCAGCCTGCCACCGCACAATCCGAAAATTACTTCGCTCCAGCGGCTGCTGCTGTGGTGCTAACCCGAGCATTTTGCGCGAGCCAGTCGAGAGTTTTATCACTCCGCAACTTCGCTTTTATCCTATCGAGCGTACCTTGCTTTGTCAAACGAGCGCGAATTGCTTCCGCCGATTCGTTACTATGTCCGGCCAGATGTTGCAGCTCGTGTTCCACTTCTTCTTCGGTGACGTCAATATTTTCTGCCGTGGCGATGCGGTCGACGATGAGCTCGGCCTTCACGTCGTCCTTGGCACGGTCTTCGTTGCGCTTACGTAGCGACACCCAATCGATATTTACCGCGCGCGGGTCCACACCTTGTTGCGCCAGCGAACGCACTACGCGTTCTAGCCGTACATCCATTTGATGCTCGACAAGCGACTGCGGAACAGGGAAGTCGTGCAACTTGACGATTTCGCCCAGAACTTTTTCGCGCAATAAGTCCTTCTGCTTGTGGTCGCGCTGGTGTTCCAGGCCTTCGCGAATCTTTTTATTTAACTCGTCAAGCGTGCTGGCGTCACTGACATCTTTGGCGAAGTCATCATTAATCTCGGGCAGCTTTTTGGTCTTGATGCCCAGCACATCCACGGAGTAGTGATAAGTCTTGCCCGCGAGCTTGGCATCAGGATAGTCGGCGGGATAGGGAACGTCGAAATCCTTGTGGTCCCCAATATTTACGCCGCGAAGATTTTCGTTGAATGGCGCCATGGTCTCTTCCGCACCGATATGACAGAGAACGCTGTCGGCCTGCAGAGGTTCGCCTTCAGCTTCGGGCGTGCCAGTCAGCTTTAGCTGTACGAAATCGCCGTCCTGCACAGGTCGGCCCGCGGCGGGCGCGAACGTTGCAGCGCGTTCCCGCATGTCTTCGAGCGTTTTGGTGACGTCCTCGTCAACGACCTCCATGGCCGGCATTTCGAGTTGCAGATCCTTATAATTGCCCACCTCAAATTCGGGAAGCACTTCGAAGACGGCTCGAAATTTAAGCGGCTGGCCATCGTTGAAGTCCAGCTGTTCGACTTTCGGTTGCGATACCGGCGTAAGGTTCTGCTCGGAAACGGCCTTTTCAACGCGCTCGGGAACCAGCGATTGCAGCACTTCGCCCTTGATGTCGTCCGCAAAGCGCCGGCGAATCAAGGTAAGGGGCGCCTTGCCAGGCCGAAAGCCCGGTACACGCGCCACCTTAGCGAATTCTTTGGCCACCCGCTCCATGGCTTTGGAGACTTCGTCGGCGGGAATTTCGAGGTCCAGCTCGCGACGGCAAGTCGCTTCAGCAGCAGCTTGATTCGCGCTTTCCGGCGTGCTTTCGGCGGTTTTTTCGGTACCTTCAGTCATGCGAGTTGCCTTTCGAAACTTAGAAATCCGAGAATAATACAGATTACAACGCTGAGACCGTCATCGGCGAGCACAAACACCCAGTACCAGGGGAATCCAGCGGATCCAGGCTTTCAGTTGAGCTTAGAGAAGCAAGGACAGACTCGCGTTCAATAATCAGTATAAGCCGACGCTTCTCTGATCGTCAATTTGTGTCCAGGCGCAAAACAATTGCGCACACGCATTTGATGCAACCCTTGGTTGAGTCGGGGAGTCATCTAAAATAATGGATGCACTTGGAGATCGATCTTTGAAGAACACCGCGATTTTGTTGATCGAATGTCCCGATCAGAAAGGGCTGGATGCGACCATCGCCGATTTTATTTTTCGGCATGATGGAAATATTTTGCATTTCGAGCAGCATCAGGCCGGCGAAGAGCGTTTTTACCTCGCACGCGTGGAATGGGATCTTAGTGATTTTAAGCTGAAACTGGAACATTTTGCTGCCCAATTCGGCCCGATTGCGCAGAAGTTTTCAATGCACTGGAGGCTGGCGGTCTCTAGTTATCGGCCGCGCGTTGCCATTCTGGTTTCTAAATTCGACCATTGCCTGGTGGATTTGCTTTACCGGCAGCGCAACGGGGAGCTAGCTTGCGAAATTCCCGTGATCATCAGTAATCACCCGGAAGCCCGGCGCCACGCCGATTTTTACGGTGTCGCGTTTCACCACGTGCCGGTTTCCAAGGAAAATAAGAAAAATGCCGAGGAGCAGCAGTTGGCGCTCCTGCGCGAGCATCAGATCGATTTGGTTGTGCTGGCGCGCTACATGCAAGTGTTATCCGCGGATTTTATAGCTTGTTACCCCCAGCGCATTATCAACATTCACCATTCATTTTTGCCGGCCTTCATCGGAGGCAAACCGCACCAGCAGGCTTACGACGCTGGTGTGAAAGTAATTGGCGCGACAGCGCACTATGTAACCGAGACTCTGGATGAGGGGCCGATTATCGAGCAAGGCGTTACCCGTATCACGCATCGCGACAATCTCGAAGACTTGGTCGAGAAAGGGCGAGACCTCGAAAAGATTGTGCTTTCGAGGGCCGTTCGGTGGCACATCGAGAACCGCATCCTCTTATACGCTAACAAAACTGTGATTTTTGAATAGGACAAGGCGCCAGCCCGCTTCGTGAAGTTGAGAGCATCTTAATTCCGGCGGGGAATCCATTTAGATTTAGTCCGCAGCCGCTACGGAGCGGTTGGCGGCACCAGTCAAATCGGCGTGCAGCAAGCGATGGAAAAGATGTTCGCCCGCTTCACGGCGGACCGACAGACGCCCGGCTAGATAAGCCCGTGAGCCTAAACCGCGCTGCACGGCATCGCAGATGCCCATATCTTCATCCTGCACTTTTTCGCTGACGGCGATGCTCTCACGATTCCGCGCTTCCGCGGCAGCAGACGTATCTGAAAAGTAGTAGTCAAAGATCACCGCGCACTTATCCGCGCCTAACGGGACCACCACGTTGGTGTCCATCACTCCTTCGTAGGCGTTCAACATAAAATTCGGATAGATCCACAGGTAAAAAGCGCGGCCCTGGCGTGTGGAAGCTACGCCAGCCTCAGAGCCGGCGTCGGAGGATAGCGGACTGGACTGCAGGCAGGCGCGCTCAAAATTTTCTATGGTGTATTTGGTGTACTCGATGACGCTGCTTAGTCCTTTGTGCGCGTGCGGCACGTGGTAGCCACCATCCAGATAATTATCGACGTACACTTTCCAGTTGCACTGCAAAGGATAGATGCGGCGGTCGAAGTAGCGCAGTTTTTTTGTCAATTGCAGCGGAGCGACTATAGGTGGAATGCTGCCAAGAAAGTTCGCCAGCGAATCAGCGTCGGGATCAAGGTTCACAAATACAAAATTTTCCCAGGTGTCCACGCGAACGGGCACAAGGCCGTTAGCGGAGCGCTCGAAATCGCAGACACCGTCGAATTCCACCATGCCTTTTAACACGCCGTCGATCCCGTAAGTCCACCCGTGATAAGGGCAGCGAAATTGTTTCGCGCAACCTTGGGCTTCCGTGACTACCGCGGCGGCGTGATGACGGCATACGTTATAAAAAGCGCGTAATTGAGAATCTTCACCGCGCACCACCACGATTGGATCACCAGCGATATCCGCAGTAAGAAATTGCCAGGGGTTCTGAACTTGATCGGCGCGCCCGACGGCTTGCCAGGTTTTGCCAAAAACATCGGAGTTCTCGAGTTCTGCAATCCCTTTATCAAAATACCAAGGAGAAGGAATAGTGGACGCGTGATCCAAGGGATTATTGGGATTGTAGAGTTCGAGCAGACTGCGCACATCTCGCGGCATAAAACGGCTCCAGATACAGAACGGTATTCTTTAGCTATAAATTAGCATGATAAACTTTCTCTACCCACATTGCGGGAATGGCGAAACTGGCAGACGCAGCAGGCTTAGGACCTGCCGGGCGCAAGCCCTTGGGGGTTCAAATCCCTCTTCCCGCACCATCAATCACATCCGATCGTTGGTCGCTCGCTGTCCGTCAGGTTAGAGCACGTCCTAACGTTTCAGGAAGAAGCAACGCCAGAATCGCAGCTACAAAAAAGGCCGCGGCCAGCAGCGAGAAAGCTGGGCCGATGCCGTAATGTAGCGCCAACGCTCCAACAGCAAATGGCGCCACGGCGGAAAGTCCACGCCCAATGTTGTAGCTGAGCCCCATGGCCGCCGCACGAATTTCGCCCGGAAATATTTCGCTGGCAATAGCGGCGTAGCCGGAGAAAAATCCCGTTCCAAAAAAAGCGACGAAAGGGCCGAGCAAGACGAGCCAGAAGCCGCTCTTCGCGGAACCATAAATCGGCGTCAGCACCGCAGCAAACAGCAAATAAATAAAGTAAGGCTTACGCCGGCCGAAAGCATCGGCGAAAAAACCAAAGAGCGCGTAACCCAGCCATTTTCCGAAGCACAAGACCAGAAAGAATGTTGTCGTCTTAACCAGGCTTAGTCCGCGTCCGCCTTGAGAAACTGGCAAAGACAAGTACGCGGGGATCCAGGTAAAAAGTCCCCAATATCCAAACATCCCGAAGGCGTTCATCGTGGTGGCCAGCAGTCCTACGCGAAAAACTCCTTTGCCAAGCAACAGGCGAAAGAATCCAGATCGATCTATTTCTGCACGATCTTTCCACACGGAGGGCTCGGGCACACTACGGCGAATCCAAAACACCAGCGACGCCGGTAGAACGCCGACGAAAAATACCGCTCGCCAGCCAAAGTGCGGCAAGACCACAGCCACGACCAGCGCCGCGATGGCTTCGCCAATGGCGTACGAAGATTGCATTATTCCCAGGGCTTTGCCGCGATGTTCGGGCCGCCACGTTTCGGCTATCAGTGCTGCGGCGGAGGTCCATTCGCCGCCCATTCCAAGCCCTAACAAAAACCGGAATGCGGCCAACTCCGGAATGGAATGCGAGAAGCCGCACGCCGCGCTGGCCACCGAGTACAGCGCAATGGAAGCCATTAGAGCGCGAGTGCGGCCGATGCGGTCGGCGATCCAGCCAAATATCAGCCCACCAATGGCAGAGGCAACCAGAGTCAGGGAATTGAGAAACCCGGCCGTGCGCGTATCCATCGCGAATTCGCGCATTAGAAATGCCAGCACTAGGGAGTACAACATCACGTCCATGGCGTCGAGCATCCAACCAAGGCCGCCGGCGAGGAGTGTCTGTTGCTCCGCGGCGGTTGTGTCGCGCGGCCAACTAAAGAGGCGGGTGGGTGCGGCGGGATTTGGGGAGGAGAGTCCGGGGGACGTCAGCGCGTCAGCCATGAGGCCCAACTCTTGGCAAAAGGACCGTCAGCCACAAGAACGTCGTTACTAACTGCAAGTCACCGCACGGTTGCCAACCGTTAGGATAAAACATTGCGCCGGAGGTCCTCTTTTGTTACGCTCCGGCGCATTATATCCCTCCCGGAGGTCTAGCAAATGGCGTTCTGTAAAGCGTGTGGAACGGAGTTAGGCGGCGCAGCATTCTGTCCGAAATGCGGAGCAAGCCAAACGGCCTCGGCAGTTCCGATGGGCACGGCCCCAGCGGCAAGCAGCGAAGGCCTTGCGGAAAATGTGGCCGGACTGTTGTGCTACGTGCTCGGATGGCTGACCGGGATCATATTTATATTGATCGACAAGCGCCCCTTCGTGAGATTTCACGCCGCGCAGTCGATCGTAGTTTTTGGTTCGTTAACGGTGCTAAGAATCGGCTTCGGGATCGTCACGGGCATCGGAGGCGTTGTTGGCTTTGGTTTGTGGGCATTGGTCTCAATGTTGATAGGGTTGTTGACTGTAATTTTGTGGATTCTCTTGATGATCAAGGCTTATCAGCACGAACTTTTCCGCGTACCCATTGCTGCGCCTATTGCGGATGGAATCGCCGGAAAATAATTAGACAGAAATCATCCGTATTCTAGCGCGACCCCCTTCTATTCTGAGCTTTGTTTAACGAAATTCTTGAATGTGGTGACTATTGACTTTCCCGCTGGCTCCCACCATTGTAAAAAGCTTCATTTAACATTGCACTGAGCCTAGAAAGGCATCTGCCAGGTTTATGACCCGAGTACGCCTGTGTTTCCATGATCGTTGTTTTGATGGCACCGCCTCCGCCGCGCTTTTTTACCGCTTCTACCGCGAACGCTTTGATGCCAACGCGCAGTTCGAACTGACAGGGATGACCCATCGCGCGGTGCAGCCTTGGACAGACGGCCTCTTTGACGGTGACGAAAATGTGATTGTGGACTTCAAATATTCGAACTCCCCGAGAGTGACTTGGTGGTTCGACCATCATCAGAGCGCCTTCCTCACTCCTGCGGACGCGGAAAACTTCCGCAAGCAACCCGGACCGAAAATGTTCTACGAGCCGGAATACAAATCCTGCACCAAGTTGATCGCCACGGTTTCCAAAGAAAAATTCGGATTCGATACCAAGCCGCTCGACGACTTGATTCATTGGGGCGACATTATCGATGGCGCGCAATACCCGACGCCCGACGCCGCGGTGGCGCTGGCGGAACCCGCCACACAGCTGGCGCTGGTCATCGAAGCAGCGCCAGAAAACGGGCTTCCGGCAAAAATAATTCCGGAGCTGGCCTACCGGCCACTATCGGAGATGGTGAAGCTGCCCATGGTGGCCAAGCACCTTGAGCCGTTACTGGACAGACATCGAAAATCCATTGAGATCCTTCGCGAGCGCGCCGACGCACGCGAAGGAGTGATTTTTTTTGATGTCAGTGACCTGGACCTGGAAGGCTACAACAAATTCATTCCTTATCTGTTGTATCCGGCATGCATTTATTCCGTGAGCGTGAGCGCCTCGGCGGTACGCGCGAAAGTTTCGCTGGGTACGAATCCCTGGAATCTCGCGAATGCGGATGCCAATCTGGCATCGCTGGCGGAGAAGTTTGGCGGTGGGGGACACGCTCGCGTGTCGGCGATTTCCTTTGATCCGCATGACATTCCTCGCGCCCGGGAAGTTGCGCGCGAGCTAGTCGCCGACTTGCGCGGCCGCTGGCGCAAGTAATGTCGAGGTCTCGGCAATGAGGGTGACCAGTTCTGATTTCCCGTCATACCGTAAGAATCCACCTAAGCCATGAATGTATTTGAACTGACGCGCGCGCTGGTCGACATCGAGTCCGTAACGAATTCCGAGAGACGTGTCGGCGACTTTCTATTCACACATCTGTCGAACCTCGCCAATCGTTACGCCGGGCGTGTGGAACGCATGGAAGTCGACGCGGATCGGTTTAATGTCATCGCGTATTGGGGCCAGCCGGTTGTGACACTTTCTACGCACATGGACACCGTGCCTCCATTTTTTTCCTCACGCGAAAATGAAGAAACGATTTTGGGCCGTGGCGCTTGCGATGCGAAGGGAATTATTGCGGCCATGATTGCCGCCGTCGAGAAACTTCTGAACGCCGGGAAGAAAAATTTTGCTTTGCTTTTCGTGGTTGGAGAAGAAGTCAATGGCGCCGGAGCACTGGTTGCTGCCAAGAATCCTCGCGGCTCCCGCTACCTCATTAATGGCGAACCGACGGAAAACAAAATCGCGCTGGGCACAAAAGGTGCGTTGCGCTATGAAATTACGGCACGTGGCCGGTTGGCGCATTCGGCGTATCCAGAACTGGGGCAATCCGCGATTGAAACCCTGCTTGACGTGCTGCAGGCCATCCGCGTTATCAAGTTGCCAGAGGACGAATTGCTGGGTCGCTCCACTCTGAATATTGGGACGATCAACGGCGGGCGCGCGCCCAATGTCATCGCCGATCACGCGCAAGCTGAAATAATGTTTAGGCTAGTGGGGAGCGCGGCCCCCATACGTGAAGCCCTTGCAGAAGTACTAGCCGGGCGCGCACAAGCGCGAGAACAATACACGACGCCCGCGCAACGATTGGAACCATTCCCGGGATTGCCTACCACCGTGGTGTCCTTCACCACGGATATTCCCACCTTCGGACCAGCATGGGGAAAGCCGTTCCTGATAGGCCCGGGCAGCATTCACGCCGCCCACACCGCCGACGAGCACATCCCAAAGCAGCAGTTGCTGCGAGCCGTAGACATATACGCCGGAATGGCTTCAACGCTGGCCACTGGTGGGTTTGAGAACTAGTCACGTTCAGGTTATTTCCGCCCCCGGTCGTTTATCAGGCGCGCAAAATTAATATCTCCCGTAGCGACGCCCGCTGAAATTATTAAATCGAATTGCGAAGCGGGCAGGCCTCTACTTGATTTTGCCGAGGTCCAGGATGTTGAGGCGCTTGGGAACTTCGCCAACGGGAATGTTGATGATGGGCTTGACGGTGGCCGCATCGATGACCGTGACGGAACGCGCGCCGGAGTTGGAAACGTACACCCGAGAGCTGTCCGGTGTGATGGCGATCCAATCGGGAACGGCCCCCGCGGCTGGGCCATTGGCTGGGTAGACCAGAGGTAACTCACAGAAGCCAACAAGTTTCAAATCGGGCAAAGAGTATTTGTAGGTGGCATTTGACACAGTGCTGTTGACCCACAGGGCGCGCCCGTCCGGGGAAACGCGAATGCCATGCGACGGCGTCCGTTGCCTTAGCTCGGCTGCGCCAAAACGTTCTTGATCCTTCGGGAAGAGAACGCGCGCAACTTCCATGTGCTTTGCAAAATCCACAACCGCAAATCCATTCACATCATTCAACTGCACGAACATTCGCTTGGTAGAGCCATCGGGATTAGCTTCAAACGTCATCGGCCGAACGCCGCCATCAAACTTGATTTCCCACGCTACTTGTTCGCTGTGCAGATCGATCACCGTGGCGATTTTTGCTTCGATGGAGCCGGTAACCGCGTAGTGGCCGTCAGGAGTAACAAAGATGTTGTGCACGCTTCCGTGGATAGGAATGGTTTTTGACGCAGACAACGATTGCGCATTAATGATGTCGACCGCGCCGTCGCCGGAGCGAATACTGACCAGCACACGCGAGCCGTCACTGGTAACGGCAATGTTGTTGGGACGGCCGCTCAAGGGAATTTTCTTGAGGATGGCAGCAGATTGCCGATCCACAACATCGAGCATATCCTCCGCTTCGGTACTGATATAAACGCGCGACCCGTCGGCAGAGAATCCCACTCCGTGAGGCAGTTCGATGTCGCGGATTACCTGTACGACGTGATTGGTCACAGTATCGATCACGTCCACAGTGTTGCCTGCACTGTTGGTGACGTACACCAGAGCGGACGAACCCACTGGGGGATTGGGATGAGATACGCCGCCGCGAACCCACTCCACAAGAGTCACGAAATCGGCATCGTCATAAGACGAAAATTGACGGCCGCCAGAATGGAAAGCGCCGCCGCCCGCTTCTGCTGCAAGTGGATGTAAGAGAAATAGGCTCGATTCTGGATGACCGGGAACGACGAGCTGCGAAACGCTTTGAAAATTCTTTCGCGATTGATCTTCTGTCCAGTCCGTTGCGCCTGCAGCAAGAGGCTCAAGATGAAATGCGCGATTGGTAAGGACATGGCAGCCATAACAGCGGGCGTGACCCAGGCGGCGCTTTAGGAAAATCGGCTGGACGGTGCTTTTGAAAGTGTCGAAATCGAGACGCTGTGCCCGAGTCTTTTCGCCAGCGGGTTTCTGCGGCCCTTCGTCCTGGCCCCATGCCCGCATTGCGAAAGGCGCGGTCATGAGTGTCAATGCGCCCGCGAGCAGCGCCCGCTTTGTGATGTTACCCATTAAGATTCGAAGTTGGCCTAAAAAATAACCTTGACCGCAAATTGAATCTGCCGCTCCGAAACGGTGGTGCGCAGCAGCGCTCCCGCGGTGCCTGCGGGAGGAGCACCCGAAGCACCGGTGGGATCAAAAATGTCCGTGTTCCCATCGCCCGGCCCCGGAGGCGCAAAATTGGGATGATTCAGAATGTTGAACATCTCCACGCGAAACTGCACGTTGAAATTTTCCGAGATGCGCTGGATCTTGTTGTTCTTGAAAACGGAGAAATCAAGATTGGTCACACCGGGGCCAATGAGAATATTGCGGCCCGCATTGCCACGCAGGTTGAAGCAACGCTGGTCCCCCGGAGGTAACGGACCGCCAAAAGTAGGAGGAGCCGGGTCGCAATTGGCGTTGAAGAACGCCTGATCGGGCGCTACTGGAACGCTGAAGCACTGCGTCTTTATATAGTTTGTGGGATTTCCCGGATTAGTTGCAGTGCCACAGCCCGGGCCCGAAAGACGGTTTGGGTATGCAAAGTCGTCGCTGCTAAGCGTGCCTGCCGGATCGGCGCCGGTTCCCCACGTAGGAGTGAAAGGTACGCCATCACTCACGGTGAAAATCATTCCGAGCTCCCACCCGTTGGTAAGCCAATGTACGGGGCCTGCGAAAGATTTAGCAGTTGGCAACTCCCAGGTAGTGTTGATCACTAAAGTCCGCCCTACGTTGAAATCCGATAAGCCGCGAGTGAGTTTCAGGTCAAACCAGTCAAGGCTGGAAATAGAGTTGCCAAAGGCATCCCCAGCGACTGTAGCTGAACTGGTGTCGATACTCTTGGCCCACGTATAGGTGCCCTGCATCTGGAAGCCGTGGCTCAAGCGCTTGGCCAACTGCAGCTCAAGAGCGTTGTAGTAAGAGCGTCCGTCATAAAACATGCCGCGTACCGACCCAAAAGCTGGGTTAATGGTATTTGGAGGGGCACACTGCGCGGGATCGCTTCCATTGGGATCCGTTTGATTACATTGGGCGCTGAAGACGTTCCCTAGAACGTCAACCTTCGGCCACAGATACCCGGCAGGCGTTTTGGTTGGGATCACCAGGTCAGCTTCATCCACGCGAAATGGTTGGTGAACGCCGCGAGATCCCACGTAGGCTACAAAGGCCGCCAGGGACGGAGTGAGCTGGTACTGCAAATTCAGGTTCCATTGCGTTACATAGTTGCGTTTGGGATTTGATTCGACATAAGTCGAACGCAATTTATTATTGGTGATGAGCGTAGGGTCGACGAACGGAAACGTTAGCGGCGTGGGAGTAGACCCCACCTTCAGAGACGTGTACTGAAAAAACGGAGCAGATTGCGTAGTAAGCAGGATGAACTGGTAAGGCAAAGGCAAAACGTCAAAGAGACCGGCTCCGCCTCGCACCGCCAGCTTGCCGTTATGCAGCGGGTCCCAGGCAAAACCAAAGCGCGGCTCAAAGTTGTGCAAGGTTGGATTGTTGAAAAATGGACCGGAGCCGGAACAGCCGCCCTGTACCAAAGTGCCGCACACCGGAAGCGGATCGGAAAGATTCCGGAGATTCGCAAACTTGCCGTTGGCTTCGGTGGGAACAGTTGTCATCTCGTACCGTAGCCCCAGGTTCAAGGTCAAATTCGGTTTCAAGCGCCAATCGTCTTGAACATAGCCTCCAATTATGGATTGGCCGATATTCCGCGGGGTAAGCGAACTAGCGACGCCGCCCTGAAACTTGTTGGGAGTATTTGTAAGGAAATCCGTCAGCGTATTGAAGAACCAAATTCCATTAGGATCCGTCAGGGCTGTCACGTTCAAGTCCATGCGCTCAAAGGCCGCGCCGAACTTGATGGAATGTTTTCCGACGGTGTAAAAAGCATCATCGTAGCCTTGATACGAGTTCCAGCGATACAAATAGGTAGGTAGTCCGCCCACACCACCTGGCATGGCGGTCAAGAATCCGGTTACATTGACGACCGCGGCGTCTCTGCCGGCGAACGCTCCAAGCGAGGTGTCTTTCGCGGCCGGATTGAGAGCCGTCACGCTGGCATCGTTATCGACGCGTTCATGGTTGTAGCCGAAGCGCAGCGCGTTTACAAAAGTGGTTGTGAAACTATGTGTTTCTTCCGCCGCGACGATTTGCCTTGCCGACAAGGTGTTGAGGCCTACGTTGCCGAAAGCATCCGGAGAATTGTAGGGCGTTTTATCGTAGAGGTACGTTCCGAACAAACTGTCTTTGTCCGAAAACTTGTGGTCAATACGCGTCGTTACAAAGTTTTCCGTTACGACTTGTTTCCCGTTGAAGACGTGTTGGCACACCAGCCCGCCACCAGCGCACTCGGCTGCGGTAGGTATTGGGTACAGCGCCAAATATTTCACGATCGCAGGATCTGTGACCGTAGCGCGCGCTGCGGGCGACGGCACGAAGTCCACGTTAGCGATTCCCTTGGATTGCCGAATGCCTTCGTAGTCCACAAAGAAAAACGTGCGGTTGGGTATAATGCGCCCGCCGAGGGCCCCGCCGAACTGGTTGCGCTTGAATGGCGCTTTTGGCGCGCCAGCCGATTCGAAATAGTTTTTAGCATCCAGCGAGCTATTGCGCAGAAATTCGTACACGCTGCCGTGAAAGTCGTTGGTGCCGGAGCGCGTGATGGCATTTACAACTCCGCCGGAGGTCTTGCCGTATTCAGCGGAGTAGTTGCTTGTCAGCACCGAAAATTCCTGGATGGCATCGACGCCAAGATTCCCACCCAGCACGCTGCCGGGTGCACCGTTGGCGTAGTCGTTGAGGCTGACACCGTCGAGGCGGTAGTTGTTTTGTTGTGGGCGCGCGCCGGAGATGGTCAGTTGTTGCCCGAAGCCGCGGTTGCCGCGGTCAGATCCAGTCGCAAACGTCGGCTGCGTTTCAATGGTGGAAACTCCCGGTTGCAGCGCTGCCAGGTCCGTCCAGCTGCGGCCATTCAGCGGCAACTCGCGCACGGTCGTGGCGTTGACGACCGCGCTGATATCGGAGCTGGTCAGTTGCACGGCAGGAGTTTCGGCGGTGACTTCGACGCGATTCGAAACGGTGCCAACGTGCAGTGCGACGTCCACTGTCTGTTGCACTCCGACGGTCATGATGATGCCAGTGGTCTCTTCCGGATTGAATCCGGTCGCCGTGACCTTCAGTTGATAAGTTCCCGGCAAAAGATTTACCACGGTGTAGAAGCCGTCTGAGTTGGTGTTGACCTCGCGGTCGACGCCGGTAGCCACGTTGGTGATCACCACGCTGGCATGGGGCACACCTCCGCCATTGGGGTCGGAGACGGTACCCGAGAGCGTCCCGCCAGCAACTTGCGCTTGAGCTGCAGCAGAAAAGAACATGCTCAGCATGAAAATAATCGCAGCAAGGCGGCCGGACGAATGTGTTACAGAAGAAGTTTTGATTGACAAGGACTCAACCCCCAGTTGGGCGCAGCCTAGACCCATGCGTGCGGTGGATGCCTTAACGCCAGATTAATTTATATTTAGACGAGCCAAAACGACAAATTTTCGAGCAAAAAAACACAACCATTCCGAGGGAAATTTCGAGCGGAAATCCAACGAATTCAGCGAAAAAGCAACAGCAATTGGAATAGGCTGGTGCACTGAAAACGGAAGGCGAGCTGACATTCACTTGGTATCAACTATTTGGTGTCGTCGCGAATCACTTTTCCTCCCTTCATCACGAATTTTACCCGTTGCAGTTCCGTGATGTCCTGAAGGGGGTCGCCGGAAACGGCGATGATATCCGCGAACTTGTCTTTTTCTATGGAACCTATCTTATTTTGCCAGCCCATCATTTCTGCAGCCACCGTGGTGGCCGTCTGAATGGCTTGGCTCGGTGACATGCCGTACTTTACCAGGTAGGTGAATTCCATCGCCTGCGTCCCATGGGGAAAAGGTCCAACACCGCTTCCGAAAGAAATTTTCAAACCCCGCGAAATAGCAAGGCGCCCGCTCTTTTCTCGCAGCGCTTCCAGGCTGTACTTTCCGCCGGTGGATTTTGCATCGCGAGCCGCGTACTCACTGAGCGAGTAGTGATACGCGGTCAGCTCCAGGTATAGGCCCTTTTTCTTGATCAAGTCCGCGGTCTCCTGATCCAGTTCGATGGCATGCTCAATCGTGTCTGCACCGGCTTCCACACAGTTGCGCAAACCTTCGCCACCGAACGCATGACATGCGGCTTTCTTCCCATGGCGATGTGCTTCGTCAACAATGGCTTCCACTTCTTCCTTTGTAAAAGTCGGCTCGCTGAACAGCCCACCGCTCGGTTCAAACTCGTAATCGGAAGTAGAGTGAAACTTGATCCAGTCGGCTCCATAATGAATTTGTTCTCGCACCGCCTGTCGTGCGGCCCAAGGCCCATCCACCGTTTGGTAATTGTGTGGCAGGTTCACTTCCGGCGAGCCAAGAATGCCTTCCCCAGTGGCCACCAGGCCCATGGTAGAAACCTGCAAGCGTGGCCCCTGGAAATAGCCGCGGTTGATAGCTTTCTTAACGTCCACGTCTGCGTAGCCGCCGCCGTGACTCATGAGGTCGCGAAGCGTCGTAAATCCGGCACGCAAATCTTTCTGTGCATTGGCGAGCGCCAGCAGCGTGCGGTATTCGCGCGTGTCATTGATAGGACTAGCAAACGGCGGTCCTCCCGGTTGCACCCCGTCCAATCCAAAGCCGAATATGTGCGTGTGGCCGTCGATCAACCCGGGCAGCACGGTGTCTTTCGTCAGGTCGATGATTTGAGCCTCGGGCGGAATTTGCACCGCGTCGGCCGCACCGACGGCCACAATTTTTTCGTCTTTAACGAGGAGGACTTGATTGTTGAGAAGTTTGCCTGACTTGCTATCGAACAGATGACCAGCGCGGATGGCAATCACCGGGGCTGTCTGGGCCTGAGCCGCCACGACAAGAACAAATGTAACTAGAACTATCCCCGCAATGCATCTCGCGATTTTCACGTTTGCCTCCGATATCGTTACAGGAATTAAAGAGAGTTAAACCGCGGCCCACTGACGACTTGTTGTGAGAAAGCCGGCGAAACGCTCGGCATCGCGCAAAACACCCGCTGAGCGCCTCGCAACGCCTGCATATATACTTTGAGATTAGTTGGTTTCGTATACCTTGATTTCCGCGCTGCTGCCCCCTTTTTGCGGCACGGCCACAAAGTACCGGTTCAGTTCGGGCACGAGTAGGGCGGTTCTCGCCAAGGCGCCGGTAGGAACTTTGCCGAGTGACTTATAGGTGTTCGGATCGGTTTGCTGGAAGACGTCAGCGTCGCCATCGCAAGAGGCATACAAACGCTTGCTGGCGGGATCGAAAACCATATCGTCAACGCCTTTCGTTATTTCCAGGACGGTGATTTCTTTTCCAGAGTCGGTATCAATCACAACAATGCCGCCTCCGCGGCAACCGATGAAAAGGCGATGATTGGCTACGTCATAAGCCATGGCGACATTGGTTTTGGATTTGGTGATCGGCCAGCTGGTCAGCAGCGTGCGCTTGTCGCGATCAATCACATCCACCTGGTTCTTGGCTCTGTTGTTCACAAAAATTCGCGGGCTGGCATTGTCCAGCACCATGGCCTCAAGAGTGTCGCCGTCTACTTTGATGTCCGCCAATTTTTTGCCGGTCGTAGTGTCGACAATGCTGAACATGGAATAGGTCTGATGCACGTCGCCGCCACCGTTGTCGATGTACAGATATTTTGTTTTCGGGTCGTAGCCGATGGAATCGGCGTCCTCAAGAAGCTTCACGCTGGACAAGATTGCGTAGCTGTCACTATCCACGATTTTCAGGTCGCCACTTTCCCCATCGGTGATGAACAGCCGTTTTAAATCCTTGCGGTAAAGAACAGCGTGCGGTTTCTCAATTCCGGTTATTGTGTGAATTAATTTTCCGGACTTGAGGTCTAACACCAGCACGGCTTTGTATTCTTCGGGCGTGGCGAACAGCCGGTTGCCACTTAGATCGACGGTAAAGTGATCGAAGTTTCCTTTCACATCCGGAGGAAGCTGATAGGTCTGAACCAACTTGAGCGGCGCAGACTGCTGGCCAGAGATTTTTCCCGCAAATAAAAACAGCATGGCAAACAAAATTGAAAACGATTTCTTCATTTCATCCTCGAAGACGCGATTAGCGAAATTTTGTAATCCAGTTCATTTCTGAATTGACGAACTGCGTTATGCAGCCGCGAGAAAGCATAATCTCTACCAGGGCTGTTACGAACTTAAAGGAAGATTAATTTATGTTTAGCCGCATGCGCCGATGCGGGTGCAAATCCTTTCAAATGCCCGAAATATGCGTCGAAACGTTCGCCAGAGAAAAGCCGCCTGTCTGGCTGGCGTTGACGCATTTGGGAGTGTGTCGTAGCATCCGCGTAGTTTTTGTGAAGCACCTAATTTTTTTGTGTAGCGCCTAATCATAGTTCCGCTGCAACATTCGAATGGAGACAACGTGATGAAGCGAAAAATACTCGCTGTATGCTCCCTAACTGTGTTGATGCCGCTGCTGTCCTTTGCGCAGAGCAAAGAGCCACTCAAACAGGTCGCCACCATTCCGCTGCCTGGCTTGAAGGATGGCGATTTCGACCATTTTACGCCCGACATCGATGGGCACCGGCTATTTTTGACCGACGAAGAAAACAATAAAGTGGACATCCTCGACACCAATGCCAACAAGCGCATTCATACCATCGACGAGGCTAAAGCTCCGCACGCCATTTTGTATCGTAAGGACCTTAAGAAGTTATTCGTAGTCGAAGGCGACGCTTCGGAAGTGAAGATTTACGATAGCGATAATTTCAAACCGCTGGGCGAAATCAAACTCTCCGTCGATGCCGACTCCATCGCCTACGATCCGGTCACTTCTTATTTATACGTTGTAAATGGCGGCCGCGAAGCCAAGATGCCCTATTCGCTCATCAGCGTCATTGACACCAATAGTCAAAAAAAATTACGCGACATAAAAATTCCTAACAACCACGTCGAGGCCATCACCCTCGAAAAGTCCGGACCCCGCATGTTTATAAACATCACCGGGAAGAGCACTGTTGGAGTAATGGACCGCAACAAATCCGAGCTATCGGCCACTTGGCCGCTGCCAGCTGGAGACAAAGCGAATGTGGCGATGGCCTTCGATGAGCCAAACCACCGCCTGTTTGTGGTCACCCGAGAGCCGGGCAAGTTGATTGTGCTGAATTCTGACGATGGCAAGGTCATCGCGGAGCTGCCAGCCGTTGGCCTGGTGGACGACGCAGTATATGACGGCCAACATAAACGAATATACCTCGCGGGCGACCAGGCTCTCGACGTATTCCAGCAAAAAGATGCCGACCACTACGAACTCCTGGCCAAAATTCCAACCGCGTTCCGCGCGAAAACGGGCGTTCTGGTGCCAGAGTGGAATCGCTATTATCTCGGCATCGCGCATCACGCCGGCAAGGAAGCCGAAGTGCGCGTCTACGAGGTCCAGCCGTAGCGTGCGTCGCCTTCAGGTGAACTATGCGAAGACGTGAATTTGGCAAAACGTCTTTGGGACTGCTGGGCGCCACGTTTCTTGCTGCCCCTTGCGAAGCAGTGGGGAGCGAAGCAGCGGCTGGTCCGCCTCCCGTCGACTTTCCGAAGACTCCAGGATTGACGCAATACGTTGGACAATTTGTCTTGCAAACTAAATACGAAAATATTCCCGCGGAAGTCATCGAGCTGGGCAAAAAGTCCGTCCTGGATGGCTTCGGGCTGGCCTTAGCTGGTTCGCGCGCCGAGAGCGGACCGATTTCGCGAAAGTATATCGAGCAATGTGGTGGCAATGGCAAGGCCACCGTGATCGGCACTGCAATGAAAACGTCGCCGCGTTTCGCTGCGCTGCTGAACGGAATTTCCATTCATGCCGATGACTTCGACGATACTCAGCTCGCCGCCGCAAAAGATCGCGTGTACGGATTGCTGATGCATCCCACCGTTCCTGTGCTTCCCGCAATCTTTGCGCTTGCGGAACAGCGGCCTGTCAGCGGCAAAGAGTGGCTCTTAGCTTATCAAATCGGGGCCGAGGTAGAATGCAAAATCGCCGAAGCGATTTCGCCGCGGCACTATCAGGATGGTTTCCATACAACTGGCACATGCGGGCCCTTCGGTTCCGCGGCGGCTTGTGCAAAGCTGCTTAAATTTGATCTGGGCAAAACCCTCAATTCCTTTGGATTGGCTGCCAGCCAATCGGGCGGTCTGCGCGAGAACTTTGGCACCATGACCAAACCGTTTCAGGCTGGGCACGCTGCGGAGAGCGGCTTGGTTTCTGCCGAACTGGTCGCACTAGGATGGACTGCTGCCGAGCAAATACTCGAAGCGGACCGAGGGTTTTTCCACGCGGAGGGCGGCTCATACGACCCTTCAGCGATCATGAACCGCTTGGGCCAACCGTGGAGTTTTGCCGATCCCGGCGTTTCGTTGAAGCCTTACCCTTCTGGTTCGCTTACACATCCGGCGATGACCGAGCTAGCGCGACTAATCGCGGCCAACAATATTCAGGCAGCGCAGGTGGAAAAAGTTGACGTCGGCGCCAACCACAACATGACCACCACGCTGCTTCATCACAATCCCAAGACCGGGCTCGAAGCAAAATTCAGCATGGAATTCTGCATCGCCATTCTGCTGCTGGAGCGCAAAGCCGGTTTGGGTCAATTTTCAGACAAAGTAGTTCAGCGCCCGGACGTAGGCGAAATGATCCGCAAAATTAATTTCTACGTTGATCCCCAGGCAGAGAGCGCCGGTTTCGATAAGATGACCTCCATTCTTAAAGTCACTCTGAAAAGCGGCAAGGTTATCCCGGGTCAAGCCGCGTTTGGCAAGGGCAGTCCAACGAATCCCATGACTTTCGACGAAGCATCCGAAAAGTTTCGGGGATGCGCCGAGTTTGCTGAGTGGCCGCAAACAAAGACCGAAAAAATAATCGCTTTCGTCAAAGTATTGGAGACGGCTCCGGACATTTCCGCGTTATCGCCACTTTTGTCGTCGGCTGCGGGATAAATAGAGAATGAAAACCTTCAACATTGCGGTCATCGCCGGCGACGGCATCGGCAAAGAGGTCGTCCCCGAAGGCATCCGCGTGCTCGAAGCCGCTGGGCAGCGCTTTGGTTTCCGGTGGAAGTGGCACGAATTCGATTGGAGCTGTGAAACTTACGTGCAGACCGGAAAAATGATGCCTGACGACGGTCTTAAACAACTGCGCCCGTTTGACGGCATTTTTCTCGGCGCCGTTGGACACCCCAGCGTTCCCGATCATGTTTCGCTTTGGGGACTCTTGATTCCCATCCGCCGCACCTTCCGCCAGTACGTCAATCTTCGTCCGGTGCGCCTTTTCGAGGGCATCGAGTCGCCGCTCAAAAATTGGAAACCAGGTCAAATCGATTTCACCATCGTTCGCGAAAATAACGAGGGAGAATATTCGAACATCGGCGGACGCCTGTATGAAGGCACCGACGACGAGATGGCCGTTCAACAAACGGTATTCACGCGACGTGGCGTGAATCGCGTACTGCGCTTCGCGTTCGAATTGGCTCGCAAACGCAACAAGCATCTTACCTCCGCCACCAAATCCAACGGCATCATTCACACCATGCCTTTTTGGGATGATTGCTTTCGTGCGATGGCCGCCGAAAATCCGGACATTCGCACCGACCAATATCACATCGACATTCTCACCGCTCACTTCGTGCGGCATCCCGACTGGTTCGACGTCGTTGTGGGCTCAAATCTTTTTGGGGACATTCTCTCCGACCTCGGTCCCGCCGTAGTCGGCTCCATCGGCATCGCGCCATCGGCAAATCTCAATCCCGAAAAAGAGTTTCCTTCTATGTTTGAGCCGGTTCACGGTTCTGCACCGGACATCGCAGGAAAAGGGATTGCCAATCCCATCGGACAAATCTGGTCAGGTGCAATGATGCTGCGTCATCTCGGTGCTGCAGAAGGCGCGGACGCTATCGAGGCGGCGATTTCCACGATTCTCGCGAAGTCAAAAGTGCGTACGCCGGATATTGGGGGGAAATCCAGCACGCGAGACCTGGGTGAAGCGATTGCCAAGCAAGTCAGCGGAACTTAACCACTCTTCGTGAAAGATAAAAGGCATAAAGAATAATTCCAATACGCAAATGCTAAGCGCATGAAATCTGAATCCAGCAAGTCGAAACTCTTCGATCCGCCGCCCATCAGTCGCCGCAATCTTCTTGAATGGGCGGGCTTCGCGCTCACCGCCGCAGCCGTGCCTACCCCGGCGCTCAGCGCCTTTTCATCGCCGCAACAGTCCACCACCTCGAGACCCGGCGGCAGCGTCATGAACACACTCAGCACGTACATGAGCGAAGCCGTTAGCCGTCCGCTGCCCGGCGAGGTCATGGAAAAAACCAAGCATCATATCCTCGACACCCTCGGCGCCATGGTCTCTGGCTCCAAATTGCTTCCGGGCCAGCGCGCTTTGCAATTTGCGCAGGCCTACGGTGGAAAAGAAATCTCTACCGTGGTCGCATCCAATATCGTGTGCGGTCCGATCGAGACTGCGCTGACCAATGGCATGTTGGCGCACGCCGACGAGACAGACGATTCCCACTCTCCATCGCAGTCCCATCCCGGTTGCGCTGTCGTGCCCTCCGCCTTTGCGACCGGGGAACAATTTCAGATTAGCGGAACGCATCTCTTGCGCGCCGTGGCGCTGGGCTACGACGTTGGAACCCGCGTCACCATGACCCTCGGCGGGCAAAAATTTGAAGTCGAAAGCCACTGGAGCACACACAGTATCGCGCCGCACTTTGGCGCCGCCGCTGCCGCTGCTTGCGCGGCCACCCTGAACGCCCAGGAAATGCGTTGGATGCTGAGCTACACGGCACAGCAATCTTCCGGCCTCGGCGCGTGGAATCGCGACCCTGACCACATCCAGAAAGCATTTCTTTTTGGCGGCATGAACGCCCGCAGCGGCGTCACCTCAGCACTGATCGTCAAATCCGGCTGGACCGGTGTCGACGATATTTTTTCCGGCAAAGATAATTTCTTCCAGGCCTACAATCCGAATGCCGATCCCTCCGGCCTGATCGACAAACTTGGCGAGCGTTACGAGGTTACCCGCACCAACATAAAAAAATGGCCGGCCGGTTCCCCGATCCAGGCCGCGCTCGATGCGCTTGAAATTCTCCGCAAGGAGCATCCATTCGAAGCCGGCCAGGTGCAGCACGTCAAAATTCGACTCGCCACCGACGAAGCCGCCATCGTCAACAATCGAGAAATTCCTGACATCTGCGTCCAGCACATGCTGGCCGTCGCCCTCCTGGATAAAACAGTCACGTTTGCTTCCGCCCATGACAAGGCGCGATTGAAAGATCCCGGGACGTTGCGCGAGCGAGCAAAAATAACTTTGATACCTGACGCCGAACTCGAAAGCCTGATGCCGCTGCGCGTAGCCATTCTGGAAATCACTCTGAACGATGGCACACAACTTCGCCAGCGCGTCGACAACGTCCGCGGCACTCCCGAAAATCCCATGACTCACGAGGAAGTTGTAGCCAAATCTCGCGACCTCATCACTCCTGTTTTGGGAGAACGCAAATGCACTGAGCTCATCGGCAAAGTAATGGGTCTCGAAAACGTGCGCGACATTCGCGAGCTTCGTCCCCTTCTTCAAGTCCAATGACCCTTCTCGAATCTAGCCAACAGGTGCGCTCGTGAGAATTGTCGACATCCGGGAAACCGTGGTGCCGATCAAATCTCAGATTCGCAACGCCTTCATCGACTTTAGCCAGATGACCGTCAGCGTCCTCGCACTCATTACCGACGTGGTCCGTGAAGGCAAGCCCATCGTTGGATTCGGATTTAATTCCAATGGACGTTACGCGCCAAGCGGGCTCTTGCGCGAACGTTTCATTCCGCGCCTAAAGGCTGCGGATTCAGAATCGTTGCTGAACGACGCATGCGACAATTTGGACCCAGCGCGCGTCTGGGATGTTCTGATGCGCAACGAAAAACCAGGAGGCCATGGAGAGCGCTCTGTCGCAGTCGGCGTGCTGGACATGGCCGTGTGGGATGCCACTGCGAAAATCGCCGGCGTCCCGCTTTATAGATTTCTCGCCGATCGCTATCGTGGCGGAAAGATCGACACCAAAGTATTTGTATATGCCGCCGGCGGATATTTTTATCCCGGCAAGGATTTAACCGCGCTTCAGAATGAAATGTCCGGTTATTTGGACCTTGGCTATTCTGTAGTGAAGATGAAAATTGGCGGAGTGCCGCTCGCGGAGGATTTACAACGCATCGAGGCAGTTCTCAAAATTTTAAAAACCCCCGATCAGCTGGCCGTGGACGCCAACGGCCGATTTAATTTGGATACGGCCATCGCCTACGCAAAAGCTTTGGCGCCATACGGATTGCGCTGGTACGAAGAGGCCGGCGATCCTCTTGACTATGAACTGCAGGCAAAGCTTGCGCCGTTTTACCCCGGCCCCATGGCTACCGGCGAAAATTTATTCTCCCTACAGGACGCGCGTAATCTGATTCGTTATGCGGGCCTGCGCCCTGATCGCGATATTTTGCAATTTGATTGCGCGCTCAGCTACGGCCTCGTCGAATATCTGCGCATCCTGCAAATGTTGAAAGAATACGGTTGGTCCCCGGTGCGTTGCATTCCGCACGGCGGCCACCAGATGTCGCTGAATATTGCCGCAGGGCTGGGACTCGGAGGCAACGAATCTTATCCAGGGATCTTTCAGCCTTTTGGTGGATTCGCCGATGGCATTCCAGTCGAGAACAGTCACGTAAAACTTCCTGACATTCCGGGAATCGGTTTCGAAGCGAAGAATGAATTGTTCCGCGTCATGAAAGCGCTGGTCGAAAACTAAAATCGCGAAATCGATCGCGCTCGGTAGGAGAAATAAGAATGAGACATTCACGCGAACCCGTAATCGAAGCCAGAGGCCGCGCCGCCATGACGCGCCGGCAAATTATCCGCCTCGGTGGCCTATCGAGTGTGCTCGCCGCGCTTTCTCCTAAATTCGCGAAAGCTGCCGAATTTTTCTACCCAGACGAGGCCATTTCCAAAGTCAGCCAAATTATGCAGCAACTGAGCGCATATATGGCCGCTGCTGCCACCCGCGCCTTACCGGAAGAAGTCAGCGAGAAAGCCAAGCAGCACATTCTCGATACCTTCGCCGCCATGATTTCAGGTTCAGGTCTTGTTCCGGGCCGCGCCGCCTTGGAATTCGCCCGCGCTTACGGCGGAAAGCCAGTGGCCACGGTGGTGGCTTCCAATATTGTTTGCGGCCCCATTGAAGCGGCATTCGCTAACGGGGTGCTTGCCCATTCCGACGAAACCGATGATTCGCACGGGCCGTCGCGCTCGCATCCCGGCGTGTCCACTGTGCCGGCGGGTTTTGCCGCAGGCGAACAATATGCCATCAGCGGAGCGCAGTTCGTGCGGGCAGTTACGCTGGGATATGACATTGGAACGCGCGTATCGATGAGCCTGGGCGGGCCCGCGTATCAAGCCACGACGCACCGCAGCACGCACGGCACGGCAGCCGGCTTCTGCGCCGGAGCGGCCGCCGCGTGTGCCGCGAATTTGAACGAAGAGCAAATGCGCTTGTTGCTGGATTACACCGCCCAACAAACATCCGGAATTGGCGCCTGGTCGCGCGACGCGGCGCATATGGAAAAAGCTTTTCTGTTTGCCGGAAAACCAGCGTCCGTGGCGGTTCTGGCGGCGACTCTCGTTCGCGCCGGATGGAGTGGAGTGGAAGACATTTTTTCCGGCTCCGACAATTTTTTCGAGGCATTCGCACCGCGCGAAAATGGAGCGTTCAAAGCCGATCCCGCAGCTCTGGTGGACAAGTTAGGCGAACGCTATGAAATCACCCGCACTAATATTAAGAAATGGACCGTCGGCTCACCGATTCAAGCGCCCCTTGACGCTCTGGCCGGTTTTTTTAAGCAGCGCACGTTTTCCGCCGACGATGTGAAAATAGTTACCGTGCGAATCGCTACCGACGAAGCCAACACTGTCAGCAATCGCGATATTCCCGACATTTGTATGGAGCACATGGTCGCCGTAATGCTCCTCGATAAAACTGTGACTTTCGCCACCGTACACGACAAGGCGCGTATGAAGGATCCCGCGGTGCTCCGTCAGCGCTCCAAGGTAGAAGTACTTGCCGATCCGCGCATTGACGCGCGTCGTCCCCGCCGCGAAGCCATCGTGGAACTAACGTTTAACGACGGTACCGAACTCACGCAATGGGTTCGTGATGTTCGCGGTACGGCAGAGAATCCCATGACGCGCGAAGAAGTTGTGGATAAAGCCCGCGATCTCATCGCCCCAGTTCTCGGTGCCGCCGTAACTAGCACGCTGATTAATAAATTACTAGCGCTCGAAACTGTTCGCGACGTGCGCGAACTACGGCCTGCGCTCCAAAAAGGCTAGCCCACCAATACCGCCATGATCAGCCCTGTCGCCAACGAACCAGAAACCTCTTCGCCCACGCGCAAGAAGCCCTTCTACATGAGCCTGTCGTTCCAGGTTCTCGCCGGCGTGGCCGTCGCCATCATTCTTGGCTACGTGAGGCCCGCCACTGCCGTGGCCATGAAGCCGCTCGGCGATGCCTTCATCCGCCTGATTACCATGATCATCACCTTGGTGATTTTCTGCACGTTGGTTACCGGCATCGCCGGAATGGACGACATGAAAAAAGTCGGCCGGGTGGGCGGCAAGGCGCTGCTGTATTTCGAAGTGGTCTCCAGCCTCGCACTGCTTATCGGACTTCTTGTAGGAAATCTCGTACACCCAGGTAGCGCCTTCAATGTAAATCCAGCCACGCTGGACGCCGGTGCCGTAGCGCAATATGCCGGACCAGCCAAAACGCAAACCGTTACACAATTTCTCGGCCACATTATTCCCAACACCATCGTGGATGCGTTCGCCAAGGGCGACATTCTTCAAGTGCTGCTTGTCTCCCTCCTCTTCGGTGTCGCGCTCTCAATCGCTGGCCCGCGTTGCAAACCCCTGGTCGATATGTTGTCCGCGCTTACTCAAGCCGTCTTCGGAGTGGTTGCCATCCTGATGCGCTTCGCGCCCATAGGGGCTTTTGGCGCCATGGCTTTTACGATTGGCAAGTATGGGCTGTCCTCCTTGGGACCGCTGGCAAAGTTGATCGCTACTCTTTATCTGACCTCAATATTCTTCGTCGTCATCATCCTGGGCGGCATCGCGAAATTCTCAGGTTTCGGCATCCTTCGCTTTCTGTGGTTCTTGCGCGAAGAAATTCTTCTGGTGCTGGCCACCAGTTCCTCTGAGCCCGCGCTGCCAAGTCTCATGAGCAAGCTGGAAAAGCTGGGATGCTCTCAAGCCCTCGTCGGCCTGGTCGTGCCTACCGGTTACACATTCAACGCCGACGGCACCAGTCTCTACATGACGCTCGCGGCCCTTTTCGTGGCACAAGCCACGAACACACACCTAACTTTGCTCCAGCAATTCACGATTCTAGGCGTCGCGCTACTCACTTCCAAAGGCGCAAGCGGCGTGCAAGGAGCAGCTTTTATCGCCTTGGTGGCTACCATGATGGTCATCCCCACTATTCCCGTGGCGGGTATGGCGCTGATTCTCGGCGTCGATCGCTTTCTAAGTATGTGCCGCGCGGTGGTCAACATGATCGGCAACGCCGTCGCCACGCTGGTCATTGCCCGCTGGGAAAATGAACTTGATCGAGACGTCCTAAGATCGCAACTGCAAGGCGGCTCCGGGGTCAGCTGAGGGAACGAAGGTGAACGCGTAGCGTACCTCGGTCCTCGTTGTTTTGGTTTTATAAATCTACGGCTCTATATAAATCACATCATGTAAGTGCTTTTTTTGAATCTGGTTATCTTCGTCTTTCGACAGCGGAACATTTTTCTCTCCTTCGCGAACGGACGCGTCCCGCATAAACTCCTCAAAACCCGGAGCGGAAAAGATAAATAGTACGTGGACGACATCGCGTCCAATGTTAGAGACAGAAATCGACGTGCCGGCAGGTATGAATAGGGTCGCGCCATCGTGGACCTCTCTCCCGGAATCTCCCAGGTGCACTCGAGCAGTTCCAGTTTCCAGTAAGAGAATTTCGTCTGCAGTAGGGTGAGTGTGACTGCCGATTTTTTCACCCGGCGCGAGATCTCCTGTGCCGAACACCAAATGAGAGGAACCACCATTCTTTGGGTCAACTTTTAAAATGAAGGCCGCTCCCGGCCCAGCATGTCCCGGCTCTCCCCTCCACACTCGCCGCTCACCTTCGTTCTTTTCGAGGATCATCGGAGTTGCCGCTGCCAGGTTGGCCGTTTGCGACATTGTCCGCTGCGCCGCATAAACGCAAACAACACAGGCGCAGACCGCACAGCCGTTTGCCGCAATACGACCAATTCGCATAGAGAACCTCTTAAGCGCTCAAAAGAACGCGTTCTGATCGGCTGAGCGAGAAACCGGCGCACCTCACCGGAACATTTTTCTGTGCGGTATGGGCAATTTATCAGGGCAGAACAATTACTTTGCCGACCATACCCAAGGTATCGTGCAACGCGCATTTGTAATTGTAAGTTCCGGCCTTCAAAAAGGTGACCCGGAAGCGCGACGGAGGGAAAAGGGGCAGCTGCGGCACGGGTATACCCCCGGTGTAACCTTCGAGAGCGGCGTCGATAAACCCCGAGTGCACATTTTGCCCCGGCTCCGCGATAGTGGCGTGGAGGGCACCGTCCGGATCAATCGCAACTTGGCACCCCGGAGTAGGACCACACGAAGGATCAAAGACATCGGCAGGCTCAACGCCGAACGTGATTGTGTGGGCTATGATCGGGTCCCAATTTGTCCACTCGACTGTCTCGCCTGCATGGATTTTGACGTCCCCGTCGATGAAGCGTACGACGGAAAGCGACTGTTGTCCTCCGGGAGTTGCGGCAATCTCACCAAACCCCGCGATGACTCCCTTGCTGCCTGTAATCACGTTTTCGGACAACATGTCTGACATCGAATGATGCGCTCCATGCATTGGAGGGTCACGGTCATCCAACAAAGCACGGAGTTGCTCTTCTGCCTCCGTGTCATAGAAAGCTTGGTCGTGGGGTAGAAGCGCCGCGTCGTTGAGCACGTGAACCACCCCGAACATTTGTGGATGAACCAAGCAGACGATCTCGTAGTTCCCGGTCGTCGGGAAAGCCACCGCGAAGGTTTGTCCCGTGACGGAAGGTGTGCTGGTAACACAGGTGGTGCCATCGAATGCTGCCCCGCTGGTGGAGAATCCGGGGCATCCCGCGCTGAAATTAGTCGGATAAGGCTGGCCGACCAGCAGGAACGTCACCGTATGAAGATCGCCGCTGGCAAAGGTCCAAGTGATCTTGTCACCCGCGTGGATCCAGAACTCGTTGGGTAGAAAGGCTACCGCCTGTCTGCCCATATCTTTGCTTTGCCCGCTGACGGTAGCCTTCCAGTCTTGCTGGGCCCAAGCCCTTCCGGGAACACTCAGAATGGCCAGCAGGAGCAAGGACGAAAAAACAAATGGCTGACGGACTGGCTTGAGAACATTCATTGAGAGACCTCCAAAATGATTTTGGCAATCGTGCCTGGCCACTTGCGTGCCGACGACAGCCGATTCATCGGAATGCTGCCGTTCGCAAAATTCCTGAAAACGCCAGCCACAGTGCCGAAGGAGCACAGGCTGTGCAATAGTGGAGGCCTGTCGGCGGTCTTAATTTTTGCTGTGCCTGCAAGCAATTGACAAAGAGGCTACTTCGCTGCGACATGGCCAGTTCGATGTAGAATTCCTCACCTCCTCCCGGGGGGCTGCCATGCCATCGAAGCCCGGAGACGTTCGGAACAACATCAAATTCGGAGAGGATTTCGAGCTCGACCTGCGCGCCTACCAACTGCGCCACTCTGGACGGGTGCTTAAACTCGAACCCACGCCGATGGAGCTCCTATTATTTCTCGTCGAGCATAGTGGCGAGCTTATTACCAGAGATCAAATCGTAGAGAAAATCTGGAGCAAGGAAATTTTCCTCGATACGGACAATAGCATCAACGGCGCGATCCGTAAGATCCGTCAAGTTCTCAGGGATAATCCCGAGCAGCCTCGATTCGTTGAAACGATTACGGGGAAGGGATATCGCTTCATCGCGCCGGTCATCGAACCGGAAAAGAAAGAATGGCAAGAACCGGCATCGTATTCAGCCCGCGCGGCCATGACTGGGGAGCCAGCCGCCGGAACTCGCTTCGGAAATGAACGGAAGGTAGTCGCTATGGCTGCCGTGACCGTGTTGGCGCTGGCACTCGCTGGTTACTTCTATTTTCATCGCACACCGAAACTCACGGACAAAGACACTATCGTCCTTGCCGATTTTACGAACACAACAGGCGATTCTGTGTTTGACGGTACCCTGCGACAAGGATTGGCAGTGCAACTTGAGCAGTCGCCATTTCTGAGCCTCGTTTCGGAAGAACGTCTGCAGCGTGCGCTGCGTCTGATGGGCCAGCCGGCGGACGCGCGACTCGCCCCCGAGGTCGCTCGGGAAATCTGTGAGCGCACTGCCAGCGCCGCCGTTCTGGAAGGCTCAATTGCAAACCTAGGGAATCAGTATGTATTGGGCCTGCGCGCAAAGAGTTGCCAAACCGGAGATGTTCTTGATCAGGAGCAGGTGCAAGTGGCGAGAAAGGAAGACGTGCTGCCTGGGCTCAGTCAAATTGCAAGTACGTTTAGAGCCCGTGTTGGCGAATCGCTCGCCACCGTCAAAAAATATGACACGTCACTGGAAGAAGCTACAACGCCATCACTCGAAGCCTTGAAGGCCTACAGCACGGCGTGGAAGGTGCTCTCCTCGACCGGTTCTTCTGCCGCCGTACCCCTTTTCAAGCGCGCCACTGAAATCGACCCGAAATTCGCGATGGCCCACGCGTTCCTCGGGCGCGTTTACGCCGACATTGGAGAGTCTGCCCTCTCTGCGGAAAGCACCAGCAGAGCCTATCAGTTGCGAGAGCGTGCTAGCGACACAGAGAAGTTCTTTATCATCGCTTCCTACGATTTGCAGGTGACAGGTAATATGGAAAAGGCGCAACAGACCAGTGAAGCATGGGCCGCGACTTATCCTCGTGCAATGCTCCCCCACGGGTTCTTGTCAGGGATCATCTACCCTCCCTTCGGCAAATATGAAAAAGGCGTCGAAGAAGCCAAGAAAGCGATCGAACTTGGTCCGGACTTTGCTGCCGGGTATATGGTTCTCACGTACAACTATATTTACCTCGACCGCTTAGGTGAAGCCGAGAACACTCTTCGCAGAGCCACTGAACGCAAACTGGAAATCCCGGAATATTTTGTCCAGCGCTATGACATCGCCTTTCTAAAAGGTGATAGACCCGGAATGGAGAAAGAAGCGATATTGGGACAGGGAAAATCCGGCGCCGAAGACTGGATCTCCAACCACGAGGCTTTTGTCTTGGCATATTCCGGCCGCCTGCAAGACGCCGATAGCATGTCCCGGCAGGCCACGGATTTGGCTCTGCAGGCGGCTAAGCGGGAAATGGCCGCGCTTTATCAAGCGGGAGCGGCCGTTCGACAAGCCTTGTTCGGGAACTCGACTTCCGCAAGACCGAAAGCGCTGGCGGCACTGGAGCTTTCGAGGGATCGGGACGTGGAGTACGGTGCCGCTTTTGCGCTAGCTGTGTCGGGAGACTTCTCGCAGTCTCAGGCACTCACAAACGATCTTGAAAGGCGCTTCCCAGAGGACACCTCAGTCCGGTTCAGTTACCTTCCGACATTGCGTGCACTGCTTGCGTTGAAAGGCAACAAGCCCTCGCCCGCGATCGACCTACTACAAACTGCCGTTCCCAATGAGCTGGGTGCTCCTGGCAGCAGTTTTTTCGGCTTCTTTGGAGCTCTCTATCCCGTCTATTTACGTGGCCAGGCATATCTTGCCGCACACAAAGGCGCCGAAGCCGCCATAGAATTCCACAAGATTCTCGATCACCGCGGGATTGTGGTCAGCGATCCGATTGGGGCGCTAGCTCATCTCGGCCTGGCCCGCGCGTACGTTCTCTCCGGCGATACCGCCATGGCCCGCACAAAGTACCAAGATTTCCTGCTCCTCTGGAAGGACGCCGATGGCGACATTCCGGTTCTCAGGCAGGCCAAAGAGGAATACCTGAAGCTGCAAAGATAACGTTGGCTGCCGGGAAATAAAGCGATCGCGTTCTCGTTACCGGACTACGTCTCTACAAATCCTGTTAATGAATTGATCTCCATTCGGCGACGAACCTCGGTAGTGTTGAAGCAGGAGAAGTCCAACGTGCCGGCAAGTGACCCCAAGTAAGGAAGCCAGTTTCCACATCTAGCAACTCCTAAACACCGGAGCAGTCTGTCATCGCAAAATAGAAAGAAGATCGGCTTTAGAACCGCTTACGCTTGCCGAGGAGCACTTAGAAGGTGAAGCATTTAGAAGGACGATAGAGCCACCGCTTCGTCTTCGCAGATCTGGAGAAGGATATCCATACGACCCATTTTCAACACCATCGCAGCACGCGCGCTCGGAGAAAAGAAGACACATTTGCCTCCCGCTCGCCGGGCCAACGTCAACACACGAACCAGTGCCCCCACACCCGAACTGTCAAGATCGCTTACTTGAGCCAGATTCACAGCTAGGAGTGTTGAACCCGCTTGTATGAGCTGTTCAACTTGGGAGCGAAAGACGTCCTCGGCTGGGCCGAGTCTTAGCGGTCCGTCCAGATCGAGAATGGTGATTCGCCCTGCTTGGCGGGTGTTGATCTTCAAATGGCCCCCGCTCTACCGCCAGAAATTATCCGAATCACAGGCGTTAAGCAAGTGTAGAGAGGGAACTGGCCACGCTGGACTCGCGTTATTGCCTTTCTGCGATAGCCGCTGAGAATCCCAAAAACTCTTCTTTTATATGTCCCCGCGAGACCTCAATTTAGACGCCGTCGCGTCTTTTTAGCGACACTTAACGCCTGGTCCCATCGATTCACGGGCTCGGCTCACCAAACAAAAACTCCCCCGTTCCACAAATCTTATGAAACTATCCGGCCCCTTTTCTCGTTCGTCTAAGAGAACATCCAAGTCGGAGGTCAACTCTTTATGTGGAGTTTTCTTCAGGACCTACGCTTCGCCTTCCGCCAATTCCGCAAAGCACCGGGCTTCGTCCTCACCGCCCTTCTCTCTCTGATGCTCGGCATCGGCGCGACCACCGCCATCTTCAGCGTTGTCTACGGCGTACTCCTCGACCCCTATCCTTATAGGAATAACGACCGCATGGTTCACATCGAGCTCAACGACAAAGATGGTCGCGGCCCGCTGCTCTTCACGAGTGGCGCCGGGTTTTCCACCATTCGCAATGCCTCCGCCGTTGAAGATGTTTTTTTCCAGCAGGGGTCGCAGCAAAACCTCACCGGGGATCAGATCCCCGTTTCCGTCAATGTTGGCCTTTATTCCCCCAACTTGTTCGAGTTCATGGGCGTCCCGCCGCTCCTCGGGCGCGAATTCTTCACCTTCGATGCACCCGGCGGCAATCCCGCGCCCGTCGCCGTTCTCAGCTACCTTTTCTGGCAGCGCCAGTTCGGTGGCAGCCGCGACGTCCTTAACAAATCGATCGAGCTCGATCACAAACTTTACACCATCATTGGCGTGGTGCCGCCGCGCTTCACCTGGGGCGACTCCGACGTTTACTTGCCCGCCGTGCCTACCGGCGCCCCACACGACTACTGGCTTTCCTTCGTCCGGCTCAAACCGGGTGTGAAATTCCCAGCCGCGGCGTCCGAATTCCAGGTCATCGCCGACGAGTTCGCGAAAAACGACAAGGAATATCCACAAAATCGCCGCGTCGCCATCGTTACGCTCAACGAACAAATCCTTGGCAAATTCGCAGGGACACTTGGTTTGCTCTTCGGAGCGGTTCTGACGCTTCTCATCATCGGTTGCGCCAACGTAAGCATTCTTCTTCTTGCTCGCGGCACCGCGCGTCAGCACGAGTTCGCCGTGCGTGCTTCAGTCGGCGCGGGACGCAAACGGCTCGCACGACAACTCCTCACCGAGTCCGTTGTGCTCTCCGTCACTGGAGCCCTATTCGGTGTTGTCGCCGCCTACAAAGGTGTGACCTGGATCGTCGCCGCGCTGCCCATCTTTTCTTTTCCGCACGAAGCCGCCATCCACGTCAACGCCCCAGTCCTCATTTTCAGCGCCAGCGTTGCTATCCTCACCGGCATTCTCTTCGGTATCTCGCCCGCTTGGCAGCTTTCGACTCCTCATGTCGGCGCGCTGGTTCAAGCCGGCAGCTCCAAACATACCGGCGGTGCCCGCAGCCGCAACAGCCATCGCATCCTTATCGCCGGGCAACTCGCCCTAACTCTGCTGCTCATCGCTTCCGCTGGCGCGGCGCTCAAAGCGTTCGAAGCGCGTCTGCACACGCCGCTCGGGTACGATCCAAAGAATGTTCTCTCGCTCAACGTGGGCTTCCCCAAAAACGCCAATCCCACCTGGGAAAGCCGGCTTAACGCTCAGGAAGCGGTTCGCAAAGTCATCGCGGAAGTTCCCGGTGTGCAAGACGCCAGTATCTCGACCACATGGTTTCCCGGCTTGGGCGGCTTCACCGGCAAAATCGAAATACAGAGTCGGCCGCAGTTAGCCGATGCGCAAGCCATGCTGTGCGCCGTCAGCTCACACGAATTTTCCACGCTGCACATTCCGCTCATCGCCGGTCGAACCTTTGATGAATCGGAAACCTTGCGCGCCGCGCACTTCGCCGTCGTTAATCAAGCCTTCGTCAAAGAATTTCTCGGGGACCTCAATCCCGTCGGCCAGGGCGTGCGCAGCCCATTGCTGAAACTCGAGCGCCCCGAAATATTATTGGCGCAAAAACCGGATGACTGGTTTCAGATCATCGGAGTCGTTGGTGATGCGCGTAACAACGGGCTCAATCGTCCGATCAAGCCCGCCGTTTTCTTCCCCTACAGTATCCTTCTGCCCACGGACGTCTCGCTATTGATCAAGACCACCACAAATCCCGACACCATGCTCAAATCCTTTAAGGAACGCTTGCGTCAATACAATCCCGAGCTGGTCACCGGCCGGCTGAACCGTACTTTGCTGTGGTGGCTCGATACGCAGGGCTGGGGGCAGGATCGCTTTATCGCCACGCTCTTCGCGATGTTTGCAATATTCGCGCTGGCGCTCGCCGCCACAGGGCTCTATAGCGTTGTTTCCTTCGCTGTCTCGCAGCGCACTCAGGAAGTCGGCATTCGCATGGCGCTGGGCGCGCCACGCACCAGCATCGTGTGCTTGGTACTCGCCTCCACGTCCATGACCCTCGGCATCGGTCTGGCTCTCGGCTTAATCCTCAGCGTCGCACTGCATCGCGTGTTTTCGTCCTGGTCTGGCGGCAATTCCCGCGATCCCCTCACACTGATGGCGTCGTCCATGATTCTGGTGTTCGTCGCACTCATCGCCTGCCTCGTCCCGGCATGGCGCGCCGCCACAATCGACCCCATGAGCGCTCTGCGCACCGAATAATTCTCTACTCCGTCTGGCCGAAGTCGTGCCGCTTCTAAAAACCCGGCCGTACTATCTTCCTTTTGGATGCGCTTTTCGACGGACGTTTAAGGCTTGGGATTATAGCTAAAATCTATCAAACCATCGCGGTAGTCTATCTTGATGTCGAGAAGGCTCAGCATCGCGAAACCGAGAATGCCGGAGGTTTCCGTTCCAATTCCGTCGCTTATTTTGCTGAGGTCGAAGGCCACCAGATCTTGATTCTCCTGGCGCAGATGGCCGAACTGGATGATGGCTCTATCAGCGCTGTAGACCTTTTTCACCGAGCCACTCAGACCGTGGACGGTCATGTTTGGATCACCATGCACCTTAGTGACCTCGCTAGCTGCGCCGGGCGAAATCAGATTCGAGGTGGATCCTGTGTCGAGCAGGAATAGTTTGACAGGCGTAGCGCCTATGAAAGTTGGGACTAGCAAATTATGTCCGAAGCGATAGACCTGCGTGTACGACTTCATTTCCGGGGCGATGTAGCGATCTTGAGGCCCAGAATGCGGAAACGCAGCGCTCTTTGCCGGAGCCACAGCAGTTTTTTCCGTGGTACTTTCTCCAGCCGTGTTCGAGTCGTCTCGCTCAGTCTGCAAAGTGATCTTCGTCGCGGCTTCGTCGGGACGCTTGGGCAATTCGCTCAAACGCAGTTTCTCGTGAGGAAAATCAATATCGACCAGCAAGGCGGCGAAGACATCCGTACCGATCAACCCGTCCTCTCCAGCAACCGAGCGTTGTTCGAGGACGTCCACGGGACAATCACGAAACTCGAGTCCGCCGATCTTCAAAGAATTCGCCAATCCCGTGTAGCCGTTTTTGCTGCCTTTGTCTCCGATACCGCGGATATCCGCGTCCGAAAGCTTTGTCACTCCCGCTCTCTCTGCCAAGTTGCGGTTAATCAAAATTCCTGACGCACCGGTGTCGAGCAAGAGCTGGGATTTCTCGCCATTGACCAGAACGGAAAGTCCGTAGCCCCGTATATGGGTCGGACCCTCCATCAGACGAACCAACTTTGTTTCGGTCCTCGCCGTTTCGCTGACTAAGTGGCATGCGCCTCGTGAATCCTTAGCTCTCGCCTTTAAGTATTCGAGGTAGTGCTCCATGGCGGTGCGCGACTCGGCGTCGTCGTTCGTGTCGCCTGCGAGATATTGTTCCAGATACTTGATCCTTTCGGCGCTGCTCAAATTCCCCACCCAAATCATTCGAATTTCGGGGTCAGCAGGATCCAACTGGTGCGCCTGATCAATTAGCGCCCGGCCACTCTTGTACATCGAAATCGCCCAACGCACGCGGGCCAATCCCAGATACGCGCGAGCCTCCCGGTGGCCCGACTTGATTACGTTGAGCCATTCCAACTCTGCTGCGGAAATCTTTCCCTGCCGAAAATACACTTCGCCGAGCGCAACGCGCACAACTGGCGAATCGGCCGCCTGCAAACCTTTGGTGATTTCGTCCGAAGCTTGCTTCACATCTTTTTTCTTCAGGTACACACGGCTGAGGCCAGCGTAGGCCTCAGGGGCGTTTGGCCGTTCCCGGAGTATTTGCTGGTACTTCTGGATAGCGTGGTCGAAATCGCCTTTAAGGTAGAAGTCGTTGGCCTCGCGCAAGGGGTCAGGAGTGGAGGAGGATTCGGGGGCAACCGCAGATGTCGAGGGCTCACCCAACTTCGGTTGCACTGACGTGCACGCGGGTGAACTCGCCGGTCTCGGAAACCCTTTGGCGGCTGACCTTGGCGTACCTGGATCGCCAAAATCGTCGGCCAAAATTCCGGGGGCCAAGTCCACGGTGGTCGTTCCATCAGCATTGAAACGCACGAGCGCGCGCACGCGTGACCAAGTCATCTCACCTTGCACTTCGTTCGGCCGGAATTTCCACTGGCGGATTGCATCCACTGCCGACTGGACCAACAAAGGCTTACCATCGAGCACACTTTGATTGGCGACCCCACCTTCCGGCGAAATGCCGAGGCCAATTTCCACCGTTCCCGCAATATGAGATTCGAGGGCCAACCCGGGATAAGCAGGAAACACACAGCGCGTGACCCGTTTCCACATTTCCTCGGCGGCGACGTTTTGAACGCGACCTCGCTCGGCATTCGGGGGTGTCGTAGTTGAAGTTTGCTCACTACCTGACCGGGCGAATGAGAGTAGGAGTGACAGCGCCACTGCAATCAGGGTCTTCAACGGGCGGTATCTTACATCAATTATGTGCTGTTTCCAGCGTCACATAAATTCCGTCACATAAATTCCGGAGTGGCGCTCCTAAAAAAGTCATAAGCCGGATCGTTGCTTTTCACAAATGAAATACGCGGATCACCCAAATAAACACCGCCGTATTATTGAAAAATCGGTGCCCTCCGGTAGCCGTCCAGAGTCCAACAATCCTGTCCCTCATCATGACGCAGGACATAATAATTTCCGTCATCCGCTCGCACTCGAAAATACATCGCGCCAGGTGAATACCACTGATCGTCGACTTCCTGAACGTTGAATTCTCTATCGCGAATGATAAAGCGTGACGGACGTTCGTCGGCCCGATAGCCCGAATAGCAATGAACTCGAATCTCGCTCATGCCTCGCCCTGGAAACCGTTTCATCCTAACCGAATGAGAGAATGTTTTCAAAAATTGCTAGTTGGAATCTAAATTCAATACGAATGAGGCTTGGTCATGTTATTGGATGGCTTTCGTAGTGTGAGCCGGAGGTCCTGCTGTTGCAGGAATTGAAGGGTGCCGAATTCCCGGACGCGGTGTTCAAGAAGTTGCGCTACGAAAGCGTGGATGTTACGGTAAACCTACGACGTAGAAACATTCTGGCCGGGCGATTTCAGCCCTCGCTCATGGCTCGTGCTCCTGATCATGGCCATTTGGCGCACCGGGGCTGCTGGGTTACTAAGAATTTAGAAACAGATGATTTTGATCTTCTGCAGATCGGGCCTTAGCTTGCGTTTGAGCGGCGGCCGGCTTCTTCCACTTGGTGGTGCCCTACATAATCGGCCAGTCTGTTTGGCGGATGGAGGTACATATCCTTGGGAATCTGCCCCTAAAGGTCAAAAATCCTCCGGTTAGATCCGGAGTCGAAACAGATTATTCACTTTCCGGTATATCGATGCTCTATGCACCGTACCCCACCCAGAAAACAGTAGGCACTGGAGAGGGAGCGCCTTACATCGTACATCCGGCCCAGCCGGACGCCTTGATGATTGTCGTACCCGCGAAACTAAATTAGATTGTACTGAAACGCTTTTCTCACCGTATCGTCTGTCCATATGACATCAAGTTTATGAATCTACATTTGGACTCGAGAAAGCTATTTTGCTCCCTTCCAGCGGGACGGTGGAGGTGCGCAATGCGTAGAATAATGCTTGCCATTTATTTGCTGTCAGGGTTAGTCCCCATGACTGCAGCAGCATCGCCGCGTAATCTTGCCGTTCCGGCTTTCCAGAAGCTGCAGTCCTTGGCTGGAGAGTGGCGCGGAACCGACGACCGTGGAAAGGCCGTCCGCACAGAATTCCAGTCGAGTGTATCCCGCACCGTCGTAATGGAAGTACTCACACCGGCCGATATGCCATCTATGATGACGCTGTACAGCTTAGACGGTGAGGCTATTGCCCTGGTCCATTACTGCTCCACCAACAACCAACCCCGAATGAGGGCAGTCCCCGACGCTGATCCAGCAAAGGAACTTAGCTTTAATTTCCTCGGCGCTGGAAATCTTCCAAACGCACAGGTTGGACATCAACAAAAGCTGGTGATCCGCTTTGATGATGACGATCATTTCACGGAGTCGTGGACCTGGCGCGAAGACGGCAAAGACGCTGTCCACGTTTTTCATTTTGCCAGGAAACTGCAAAACTAATTTGAAAACAAACGGGGATTGCGCATTTCCTTAGGAACCTCCGGGGACGAGGGGAGAAAGGACTCAGCAGATCCTACCGCGACATCGAGTTTGTCGAAGGTATTTGATAGATAACCCGCCAATGCATTTTGCCAGAACCTCGATCGATCACTGAGCCTGGCGTAAGGCACGATCTCGAGAGCAAGGGATTCTGCAATTTGGCTAGCGACATCCGACTGAACAGCGATGAGATCTAGCCGGGTCTCCTCATCATAAGTATTTGCCCACACGCTCATTTGATCCGGCGCGTGAACAAGTTGAGCCGTTATTCTGATTCTTTGACCAGAGCGTCTGATGCCACCGGCTATTATGTAACTAATGCCAAATTCTCGTGCCATCCGGTCAAAAGGCATGTGGCTGGCTTGCAATTGCGCAGCCGAAGTTTTGGCCAGAACCCGAACACAGCGGGCATATCGGCCTTCTATCTGCGTAATCACTTCCTCCGTAAGGCCGTCGCTCACATACTTTTCCGATTGATCCGCGCTCAAGTTGTCAAACGGCAAAACCAGCACGACTATCTTTTCTTGTTGTGACATGGCTGTTTGCGACTGCACGGTACGCATCAAGATGAACGCGCCAATGGCCATGACGGTACAGGCCAACAGGAAAGTGACCGCACGTTTCCAACCAAAAGCGACCCAAGCGGAACTGCGGATTGTCTGTCGACCCACTTCAGAGGAAGACCTGTTAATTGGAGCCGTCAACCGCGAGGGTGTTTCTTCGGAAGTGGGTAATTCAGCCCAGGCCACCGGCGCCACAAACCTGTACCCTCTTCTAGGAACTGTTTCAACGAATACCGGTCTGTCCGGGTCGTCCCCTAGGGCACGGCGAAGCTTATTGAACGCGGTGTTTAAACCTGCATCAAACCTTACATACACATCGGCAGGCCATAAAGCTTTGCGAAGCTCCTCGCGCGTGAGGATCCCCCCCTCTCGCTCGACCAGAATTCCAAGCAGTCGGAAAGGTTGTTCCTGAAGCCTTATCTTAACTCCATTCTTTCGCAACGCTTTGAGAACGAAGTCGGCCTCATAAGGTCCGAACCGCGCTATGCGCTTTCTGACCTCTGTCTGCTGTGAACCGTTTTGCTGCGATTGATCCACCATCTTCACTTCTCTTTAATCCGAGAGCGTACTGCGATTCGCTCGATACCGCCTACATTTACACCAAATCGTAGCCGTTTACCATAGCCCTTCAATGCAATTCCACTGTCGTATTCGCTTGAATCGGTGTCAACCCTTTGGTGCCGGCCAGGCGTTTTTGGCTGCAGACATCGGGGTTGCTCCGGGAACCACGACCTCGGACAATCCATTCACGGTAATCGAAAATCCAGTCATCTTAGCTTCCCTTGAAGCACAGCATGATTTCAGTTTTGCAGGTCTGCCAAACGGCAAACGAAACCCCATCCCCCGCCAAGTTCGCTAACCGCCAGCATCAATTCATTGCGGCCCTTCTGCAATGGAAGGTAGACGGCATCATTTTCCGGGTTCACGATGCCCAGGAACCCAGGGTCGCGGAAACTTTGGGCACTTCGGCCACGATAGAGAATTTTGCCGCTCAGAAACAAACTGACGTCGTCGCTATAGCCGATGTAGAGTTTTTTCACCTGGTCGCGGTCGGAATCGATGCGAGTTCGCGCATAGACAACCTTCATTCCCGGCTGTGGTTCCAGCCGCTTTGAAAAGTCTCGCTGAAACGAGACCACCGGATGGGGAGCCTCGCGATAACGATAGATGACTACAAAGCCCGGCGGCTCCGCCTCCACATCCTGCCAAGATATGGCATCGATCTCAGAAGGCGACAGCGGACGTTCCAGATTACGGTCGAGCGCATCGTACGATGGCGACAGCCTCCACTTGGTCAGTGTGTCCGGGCGGCATCGGTGGCAGGTGCCGCTGCCAGGGGGCATCGGGGGTAGTCCTTATTTCGAAATTCGAGAAACAGGTCGCACCCGTCAGCACAAACAAGGCCACCTGCCCTTTCTGAACACCGCTTTTCAGATCGTTCATCACCAACGCCGGCCTATCCAAGTTCTTGACGTATAAGTTTGCCGACGCGCCCACTACCTCCAATCGCAGGTGAAACCAAACGTTTTTCGGGATATCCACCGCGCCCGTGAACCCCGGCCCATTGTAGATTTGCCAGTTCCGGCCGGTGTTCAGAACCGGCGTATATTGCATGGCGTCGGGGAATCCGGATTTGTGCTGGCGGAGATACACCTCTTCTGCGTTGGCTCCGTCGTCGACAATCCGAAACATAAAACCGAAAAAACCGTAGTTTGCGGATGTTGTGACGTCTACGTCGATAATGCCGTCCCGCATCTCGAAATCGTTCAGAAGCGGCTGTTCCACTATCCAGGAGGAGGCACTTCCGCCCTTGATATTCAGTCGCCTTGGCTTGCCCTTGTAAGTCCCACCGCGGAGAGTCTGCGGGAACGGAGGCCATCGGCGGCGTCTGTGAATCAGCTGCGGACGCCAAGAGAAGAGCGATAGCCCAAAGCGCGAGATGGCGATGCATGGCCTGCTTGCGCATGTGGCAACAGCGATTGCTGCGTCGCATCTTGGAAGTTTTTCCTCCTACTGCCTACTCGGAAATAGAAACGCGAGAGCTATCGGAAAGCGCGCAGCCCAAGCGTCCTCATCGTCCTGTAGCGCACAGGCCGTGGCACCCAGCACCAGCACTCCAACGAAGCTGGTGCATGCGACGCTAGCGCAAACTTGCTTCTTCAAACACGACTTTCACCAGGTTAGCTGCCATATCATCAAAAGCCGCGCTCAGATCTTTGTCCGTACCTGCAAAGCGTTGCCGGAAAGGGGTAAGATCCACTTTCCCTTTAACGTCGTCGAAAGTTTGAAACATGGCTGGAAAGCTGTCCTTGAGTTTTGCGTTCATTTGGTCCACAGCGCTTTTCATTAAATCTCGCAGCAAAAAGATATATGTCTTGTCGTGCAAAATCGCTCCGTGCCCAGGAACGATTGTGTCCGCATCCAACTGGGCTAAGTCTTGTAAGGTCTGAATCCACTCACTGGGATAGCCATCGACAGTATTTGGGATTGGGTACGCCACGAGATCTCCAGCTACCACAATTTTTTCTTTGGGGAGATAAGCGACCGCATCACCTCCCGTGTTGCCCCGTCCTAAGAACTTGACTCGGACTTCTCGGTTGCCGATGTCAACGCTGAAGTCGTGATCGAAGAGTAGCGCGGCACTTTGGAACTTGACCTTCTTGAGTTCCTCCAAGACTGCCACTCGCTCTGGCAGCGCATTCTTTAGCTCGGCCTTTTCGTTCCTCATTTAGGCTTCTGCTTGGAAGATACGTACTCGCTTCAGTCTTTCCTGTCGCCAACATCTGTCGGATGGCCTCTGTAGTTTTTTCCTCTCTGCTCGCTGAACCTGGACCAAACAAGTCCATCTCTTTTTTTGTTTCCGTATGGGCGATGATCGTCAGAGCCGGGAAAGCATCCATGTAGGCGCGGTTCCCGAAGTTGTGATCGTTATGAAAGTGCGTGTTGAGCACAAAGCTGACCGGTTTGTCCGTCCATTGGCGAATTTGAGCAATGTCTTCCCGGGCAGCCGATGGCAGAAAACCGGAATCCACCACGAAAACCTGCCGTTCCCCGATGATGACGGTAGTATTGCCGCCGCCACCGGGGCGGTGCTCAATTTCATAAACGCCGTCACTCAATTTCGTTACTTTTCTTTCCGTCTGTCCGGACATTGGCAGCGCTGCGGCTAAGAGCGCGATCAAAATGACCATTAAGAACACCACGTGTGAGTCGGATTTGAATAACATTCTGGTCTCCAGGAAAACCCTTTGGTTCTACCTCGACCTTTAAGTCCGAGTGACGCAAACTGCAGCGCGGCCAGCGGATGGTTCGCCCCAAATAACCCCCACCATTAGCCACAGCGTTGAGAGAACAGCCACCTCACCAGCTCCGGCTCGGTGAAAGCCCACTGCCAGACATTGTGATCCACTCGAGCGTACTCGGTGTAGAGCGGGTGTCCCCCCGCTTTGCGTCTTGCCTCGATACGGTCGCGCGATAAAGAGGGAGGAACGGTCTGGTCGGAGTCCCCCTGGAAGCTCCAGAGTGGCGTCTCAATCGATCCACTGCCATCCTCGAGAGAGACGCTTCCACAACAGATCACTGCAGCGCCGAAAAAACGCGGACGGTATGTGATCATATTCCACGTGCCCGCGCCGCCCATCGACTGACCCATGACATAAATTCGCCGCTCATCGATTGCGAATTCTCGTCTCAAGCCGTCGACAATCTCTAGCGCCAACCGCGATCCGTCCCCTAAGCCGGGGAGTACTTTCGGCGGCCCTTCGGCCTGTTGTGATAAGTCGTAGCGAACCCAACCGCGATCGGTCTGCGGCACGACGACAAAGCAGGGAAACTTCTTCTGGTTTTCGGGAAGCAACCATACGCGCGTGCCGAAGACATTGCCTAGACCCAACTGCTTTTCGTTGTCGTCCCCGAGTCCGCCGCTGCCGTGCAGATACATGACCAACGGCAGTTTCGCCTTCGCCTCTGGGCGGAACAACCGATAGGGCATCATCCAGTCACCCTTGTGCGCGCGGGCCTCGAACTTCTTTTCCAGACCATCGGATTTTTTCCTAAAAGCTTCAATCAAAGCGATTCGCTCTGGCGACAAAGGCGCTCCAGGCGCGAGTGGCGGAGTAGAATCGTCCTTCGCCGGATTTGGCGCGGTCCCCAAATAGAGACCTCTGTGCGTCGCCGCTATCCAAGCCCCGATTGGAACGGAACTCAGCCGACAAATTGCTTCTCGTCGTGTCATCATTTCCAAAATATTCCCTTTACCCAACCCGCGCGGTCCCTCACTTGGTTCAATCCGTCTGCGTGACCTTCAAATTTGAGAAATACGCATCGGTCGCAATGAACGCCCACAGCCCGATCTGCCCCCGCGCGTCCCCCAGCTTCAGATCATTCACAATCAGGCAAGGCTGCGCTGCTCCATTTACATAGAGCCGCGCCTTTGTGCCCGCAACTTCTATCCTCATCTTCGTCCATGTCCGAGCCTCGAGATCAACGTACGACTCGTATATCCCAGGGCGCCTCCTTCCTGAGCCGGTACCACGGAAACTCCGGCAGCGACTCGTACTGCACCGAGTGATTGCGCCGCAGTTGGTCATCCGCCCGCCCATTCGTCGGCCTCAGATAAATGTTCTCGGCCCGCGCGCCATGTTCCCGCGCCCGAAACTCCATCCCAACGAATCCTCGCGCCGTCGGGTCCATCGCGGTGATCGGCACACCGGCAACTTCCGCTTCGATTGTTCCATCGTTGAAGTCGGTGCCGTTTACAAGGGCAACCATAAAATCTCGATCCGTCTCATCACTCTGCGCCGGGGCGAGATGCAAAGCTTTTCTTCCCCGGTACATAACGATGTCCGCCTTGGTGTTGACTGTTTCCAAGCCCTCCATCGAATCCAGCCGAAAAATATTGGTTCGCGTTCTGGTTGCTTGCCCGCTGGAGTTCAGGACCATCAATGCGAAACTCGCCAGGCAAAGTGCGCCAACAATCTCGCGCATATGCCTCCTTGTCACCGCTGCGACGTGCCTTGACACGCTTCTTCCGTTGCGCGAAACACACTAGCGTGCACCTAGCCTATCCGTCTTGTACGTTCTTGCTCACCGCAGGAATTGGCCGGGTGTTACGCCCATCGACCGCTTAAAGTGCCGCGCAAAGTGGCTTTGGTCAACGAAGCCCACCAATGAAGCTGTCTCGGAAATGGATCGGCCCAGCCGCAGAAATGATTTGGCTTTCATGATGCGCAGTTGTACTTGGTACTCGTGTGGTGGCATTCCAATTTTTCGGCAAAATGATCGGTTCAAATGATACGCGCTCAATCCCATCAATCTCGCCAACTCATGAAGAGACACACGCTCAGCATAGCGCTCGTCCAGAACTTGTTTCGTTCGCCGGACTGCAAAATCTTCGTTCCCGACACGCGGCATTGGAATGCTTGCAGTGCTGTACCGAACCGCGAACTCGTGCAAAAAGGAAATTGCAAAATCGTCTCTTCCTACCTCTGGCTCGTGGTCGTCTTCCAGGGAGTGGTGAACTTTCAAAAACCTCCCAATCGTGCGCTGGTCTTCGATCAGACAGCTGCGAAAACTAAGGCCATCAATGTTCCGTTCCAGGAATTGCTCTACCGCATTTTGCAGCGCAGGGAATTCCATCAATATGCAGCGATAGCTGCAAACAATCTTCTGATTCGCATGAATGTCTCCCGGCGCTACCACCGCCAGGGTCCCTCGTTTGGACCGCAGGGAAGCTTCTTGGCAGTCCAGATACGACGTTCCCCCCAGGATCGCGCACAGATAAATGTCTTCATGCCAATGCCGCGGATATTCCTCCGTTACATCCAAGCCCCGAAGCAACTCGATAGCCTCAAAACCCGCAACCCGCCACCTGTCGACGATTGGTTCACTGTTACCCAGAGCCGATTGGGCTGCGCCCTTCTTTCGATTTTGTCGGTTCGTTCGTAACAATTCAGTCTCCATCTCGCTCTTAGACGGTCGGGGCTTCCATCTGTTTCCATTACAACTCCGATACTTCCAGCTCTAGCGCATGTCCAATTCATTTTCCTGGAGAGAATTCCAATTAACGTCACAGGTTCCGCCCACCGTCCTCAACAGCAAAGCCCATCTCTCCTAGATAGCAAAGCTCATTGCCCCAGTGATGTCGTCGAGCTGGATTATTTGCCGGCCAAAACCCTGCATTAAGTTGGCTCTAGCAGGTCACTGCCGGATTAGCGGCAAATGAGTGGCAATTGCATGCCTTTGCTCGCACTCTTGCAACAAATTTTCCTAAATAGTTTTGCGTCGCCAAGCCAGACGTGTTGGATGCGATTTCCTACAGAGAACACTCATTTGAAGGGGTGAAACAATTATGGGAAGAATGATGCGCATTGTAGCTTTGACGCTATTGAGTCTTTCCACCGGACTTGGGGCTCTGTTGGCACAAACGGGTGCCACATCGTTACGCGGAACAATCATCAATCGGAGCGGAGCCGCCATCGTGCAGGCCAAGGTCACGCTAACCGATCCTGCGAAAGCCCTGGAACGCCAAACCACGACGAGTGACTCTGGCGTCTACGAGTTTCCTGCACTTCCACCCGGAACTTACGTCTTGAGCGTTGAAATGGGCGGATTTCGAACTTACCGGCGAAGGAATCTGCAGCTGCTCGTCGACAGTCCTGGAACAGCCGACGTAACTCTGGAGATTGGTGCCGCTTCGCAAACCGTTGAAGTCTCGGCCGAGACGACCACAATTAACACCTCGGACGCATCCCTTGGCAATGCCTTCAGCGAACGAGCGACTCATGCGCACGAAGCCTTCGACAAGCTCAAGGCGCTCCAGGGCGATTGGGAGGGGAAAGATGATCACAGTATGCTCGTGAAAAGCACCTTCAAGACCATCGTTTCCGGTACCACTGTGATGGAGACCCTGAAACGTGCGGATATGGATGAGATGGTCACTTTCTATACCATCGACGGAGACGGCATCGCGCTTATTCATTATTGCCCGACAAATAATCAGCCTCGCATGCGGGCCGTCCCATCGGGTGATGTGGACGCAAAAGAGCTTTCGTTTACATTTCAGGGAGCCGGCAATCTCCCTGACCCGGAAACAGGCCATCAACATAAGTTAGTCATTCAATTTCACGACAACAAGCACATTACGGAAAGATGGTCCTGGAGGAGGAATGGGAAAGACACGGATATGGTTTACCAGCTCTCTCGGGAAGATTGAAACTTCCCTTACGCGTTGGAACGGAAACCTCGCGTAGCTGATGGCAGATGCTCTTCATCTTTTGAACTTTTCCAGTTCCTGAACAATGCATAGAACAATTCTGAGTATCGCCATTCTCTTGTCAATCGACATACTGCCTTGCATTGCCGAAAATGCACCCAAACATACCTACGAGACGGTCCGCATCGGCGACGGCATCGCTGCGTTCATCGCCTCGGAGTCAAATACCGATATCGTCAGCGGTAACTCTGTGGCAGTAATCGGCGATGACGGAGTCCTGGTCGTGGACTCCACGAATTTTCCCTCGCATGCACGGCAAATGATCGCCGAAATCAAGCGCATGACAGACCAGCCGGTCCGTTTCCTGGTGCATACGCACTGGCACATGGACCACCTACTCGGCGATATCGAGTATCGTGCGGCGTTTCCGAACATTACAATCGTAAGCACTGCCGCGACTAAGAAAGCCATCATTGAGCGCGATCCAAAATATCTAAAGACAGCGGATCATCTACCCGAGTACGCTGCGAACCTCCGTAAGCAAGTCCGCGAAGGTAAAGATAACGACGGCAAAAACCTTACTGAGGCCGATCGGAAATATCTGACCACCTTCGCCAATAGCGTCGATTTCGCCGCGGATGAATTCAGACAAGCGAAACTCATTCCTCCGGACCTCACCTTCGATAATCATCTGACCATATCCCTCGGGAAGCGTGAGGTTGAGGTGCTGTTTCTTGGCCGTGGCAACACCGCCGGGGATACAGTCATTTTCGTGCCCGACAGCAAAGTGGTCATGACCGGCGATTTACTCGTCTCTCCAACACCTTATAGCTATGGCTCCTTTCTAACCGAATGGATTCAGACGCTCGCGAGAGTTAAGGCTTTAGGAGCCAAAGTAATTGTGCCCGGACATGGTCCCGTAGAATATGACTACTCCTACCTGGACCTCGTCAGTTCGCTCCTGCAATCGGTGGTGGCGCAGGTTCAAGAAGCCGAAAGACAGGGGCTTAAGCTTGAGGTCATTCGCAAAAAGGTCGACTTCTCCGCTTTCGAGAAGAAGTTTGTAGGGGACGACCACGATCGTCAAATCGCATTTCAGAGTGGTTTCATACAGCCGGCGGTCGAACGAGCCTACCAGGAAGCTAAATTCGCCGATGAAGAATAGTTTGGTCAAAATAAAAACGAAGCAAGCGGATCGTGCTTCCCAGGGTTACAACTAAGTACTTCGGAGCAGAAGAGGAGAGCCATGAGGCAAGTAATACTTTGCGTGGCGGTATCTATTTTTGGAATCGCATTCTGCTGGGGTCAAGAGGCAGGCAAGAAGACAGAGAGCGCCAAGCCGGTTGCGGTTTTAGGTTGGCTGGTAGGAGGCGTTTGGACCGCCGATGCAACGAAACTAGGCCCTGGCCTGCAGCGGATTGAAACTCGCTATCAGTGGTCGGAGACCAATACCTTTCTGCGATTCAATACGCATTTTATCTCCGAGAAGGGGATCGTTCGAACGTACGATGGAAATCTATTCTGGAACCCAGAGCAAAAATCACTTTTCATGTGGTACATGAACGGTGACAACGAAATAATTGAAGGGCCCATGCAAGTGGAAGGGGATACTTGGAGCATGACGTTTCGTTCCCTGGGAGACGATGGGAAAGTCGCGGATTACCGAGTGGAGGTCGCGCAGAAGACGAACGACCATTACCACTGGGCGCTGTCACAAAAACAAAGCGATGCCTGGAAGGAATTGTTGTCTCTGGAATATTTGAGAGTAAAAGGATCATAGTTTTGTATTCCAAAGCCGTCCGGCAGCGTGTCGTCGAAGTGATAGATCGCTCGGCGGCGAGAATTCCATTGAAGGAGATCTCGCTACATCTAGGTTCTTGAGCGCAATGAATTCTTTTTCGTGACGATCCCTAAGGCATCTGACCTTGCGTATCTTCGCTGTTTACCATAGCCCGAAGGCTCTTCCACTTCCCGTTCTCTTTTCTCAGAACCTCTGGCAGGCGTCCCTAAGTCACAACAACATCCCCGCCAGTCTTCGGAGTCAGAGTTGATGTAAATTTAGCCCGGTCAAACACCATGTCACCGAAAATTTTGACTAGACGTTTTGTTTACCGTCAGTTCACCTGATACCGGAATGTTTCTAGCTTCTCGATCAGCACCGGTACCTTGTCCGCATGACCTTCAGGACGCTTGGCTGGTGGCAGCTTGTGGTCATTCAGATGAGAACCGCATGTTTTCACCGCAGCCATGGCATCATCCAGCCCTCGTACTTTCCCTCCATGACATCGCCGAACACAGGATCGAAATTCGGAGGTTGACCACGAAGAATTCCGAGCCTCCGCATATCCATAGAAGCTGAGAAGGCCATCGAGGGTAGTTGAGGTCTTCCACAACAAAATGGTTAGCCCCCACCCTGCACTGCGCGAGCCGCGGCAACCATCGCCCGAACGCTTCGTTCGACGTCCTCAGATGTAGTCATCCATGAGGAGACGCTGATGCGCATCGCCGTCTGCCCCTGCCAGACAGTCGGGCCGCACCAACACGTCCCCTCGCGCTGGACCCTGCGGATCACTTCCTCCGTGATTGCCGCATCACCGAAAGACGCCAAAACCTGGTTAAGAACGACTTCGTTGAGCACGGAGTAGCCTGCAGCGCGAAGCGCAATTGCGAACTCCTGTGCCAGATCACAACCGCGGCGAATCAGATCACGCAATCCAGCCCGGCCGAGAAAACGCAATGCGGCCCACACCTCTACGCCTCGTGCACGTCGCGATGAGTCGGGGGTGTGATGCATGGGTTCTCGCTCACCGCCGGTCACCAAATACGCGGCCGGGGCAGCCATGGATGCTCGTAGCGCGGCCGCATCACGCACGAACGCGATCCCACAGTCATAGGGCACATTCAACCACTTGTGCGCATCAGTCGCACAGGAATCCGCAAGCTCCAAACCATCCACCAGCGCAGCGCGCTCCGGTAGCACACGCGCCCATAAGCCAAACGCGCCGTCGACGTGTACCCATGCGCCCGTGCGCGCGGCCATTGTGCAGATTTCCCTGATGGGATCGCACGCCCCGGTGTTCACATTTCCGGCCTGCACGCACACGATCGTGCGTTCGTCCAGGCGCGGCAGTTTGTCTGCCCGCATCCTTCCTTGTGCGTCGGCACTCACCACAGTAACGCGGGATCGCCCCAGGCCGAGCAGCGCGAGCGCCTTGCGCACCGTAACATGCGCCTCCTCCCCCACAACGACGCTCAGTTCCGGTGCGCGAAACAATCCATCATTTTCAACGTCCCATCCTGTGCGCGCGAGTAACGTGTGGCGCGCCGCGGCCAGTCCGGTCAAATTCGCACTCGTCGCTCCGGTGACGAGCGCTGCGCCACAATCCGGGGGCAAGCCGAAGAGCTCGACAAGCCACGCGAGCGCGACATCCTCAAGTACGACTGCAGCGGGCGACATTATTCGGAGTGAAGCGTTCTGATTCCACGCTGCAGCGAGTGACTGCGCTGCAATACATACCGGCAAAGCAGCGCCGTTGACAAAACCGAAGTACCGTCGTCCGTTTGATGCGACTGTGGCCGGAGACCCCACCTCATCAAGCAAAGCAAGAATGCGACGGGGCTCCTCCGGGTGCATCGGCATGGGTCCCTGCAAACGCGCAAGCGCAGCAATCTCCTTCTCGAGTGGGAATACTCGCCGCATTTTGATGTCATGCAGATAGCGGGCCGCCCGGGTGCAGGCGTCGGCAAGCAAGGCGGAAATGTCATTGCCGGAAGTTGCGTCATTCATTACGTTCGTGTTTTGTGTGGGCTGCATCTTAAACATTTTCCAACGGAATGGCACTTACGCACTCTGCTTCCTTCGAGGACATAGGACACCTGCTCGTTGCCGCGAATGACGCACGAGCACATACGTGCCTTTTTTCAAGAACTGTGGCCGTGCGGCATGAACTGCACGGTCGCATCTAGCCTATTCGTGTCCGTAGGTCACATAAGTCATGACACGCATTTGGCCTGATCCTTGGCCTACGACATCAGTCTCTAGAATAGAATCTTCAATGAAAGTTGAAGCGCCCGAGCCTCGCTCGGAAAGACCGCGCTGAAGTTGTTGAAGATCCCGGTTTGGGGCTCCAAGGCTGCTCGTGGTGATCCGGTGATGCCTGTCGACGTTACCTGGTTTGTCGCGCCTCCCAAAGCGCCGGGACCCGCGCCGACCGCGCAGCAGGCAATGAATTGAGGATGATTTAGAAGGTTAAACGCTTGCACACCGAACTGAACTCTGAAACGCTCCGTGATGGTGAAGTTTTTTATGGCAGTCGCATCAAAGTTATTGATCGGTGGCATGAGGATCGTATTTCGCCCGACGTTGCCTAATGCGCCGTAGTAGGCCTGGATGTATTTCGCTTTCGGGTTTAGTGCAGAATAGCCGACAACATTGTTTTGCACGTTATAGACCGTGCCGGTTGTGGGATCGGTCACCGCAGGGTTCAACACGTTAGCCAACGTGCAATCAGCGGCCGGAATCGAGCTTCGGCAGAGTGGCGCAACGCCGCTACCGGTCACGCCAACGCCGCTGGGGTTAAAAATCGGGCGGTCCGGTGCTGAGTCACCGTTTAAATTTGCGTCTACACCATCCTGCGCGGTAGCCCATTCGCCGGATTGGTAGGTATACACAGGAGCGAACTGCCAGCCACCAAGAGTGTTTCTGAGGAATGCTCCACTGTTGCGAAAATAAGGCTCCTGATAAAAAAAAGTCATTGTGAATCGATGGCGATGATCCAGCGCGGAGTTTGACCGATCGGCATTCAAGTTCTGAAAGTCCTGCGGTCGCCGCGGCGTGAGATCGGTGCTGTGGACATCCGCGGTGCTATTGTCAATTAAGTGGCTATATGTGTATGCCGCGATGAATTGAACCCCGTGGCTCATACGCCTGGTCACCAGGGCTGCGAGCCCGTGGTAGGTGGACGAACCATCAGGCTCGAACGCCGTCAGCGGCAATCCAGAATTGAACCCGGCCGCGTCGTAAGCCGGAGCAATCCCGTCGCTGCTATTGCGGATCGTGGCCAGACTGATTGTGGACGCATCTAAAGCGGCTTGTGAAGGGACATTATTAATATATGTCGGTAGAAACAGATTGGGTGTGACCTGCGGTGCGAAGTTAACTATTTCTTGAACATCCAGGTGGATACCCCGCGTTCCAATGTATCGTATCTCGGCGGTGTAATCGCTCCAAAATGTGTGTTGGACACCAAGCGTCCAGTCCAGTGATTTCGGGTCTTTTACGTTCGGCGGATAATACGTGGTGGTAAAGGCTCGCGCGCACGCCACGGCGGATGCGAATCCGGTACACTTCGGATTGGAAAGATCATAGACCGTGATGCCGCCTTTACCCGGCAACAATCCGCCATTAGCTAGGAAATTTGGGATGTTGGCGGTGGGCGCGCTGTTCTCCGTCACCTGCAGTTCTGGTGGCAGCGATAAGATTCCCATATTGTCGTAGTGCACGTCATAGGCGATACCGAAACCACCGCGGATTGAGGTTTGCCCTTTTTTCCCAGGAGAATACGCAAAACCTAGGCGCGGTCCCCAGTCGTTCTTCGGAGCCCGCGGTGAACTAAAGTCAACCAGCCCTGGGACACTGGCAATTTGGTTCAGAGATTGAGAACGAATCCCGAACGGTGTGGTTGTGTACTCATACCGTACCCCCAGGTTCACTGTGAGATTCGGTCTAACCCGCCAATCATCGTTAACGAACCAGTAGATTGCGGTTTGATCCCCGTAATATCGATGAACCGACGCTGCGTTGCGCAATCGAATCGGGACTCAAATCGTTCAGGTATTGCTGCAGGGAAAGGTATTCATAGTCTCCGCGACCGCGCTGCGTGTACGACTGCGGGGAAATGTATTTGCGCCCTTCAACGCCGAACTTCACTGTGTGCTTGCCGCGAGTCCACGTAATATTGTCCGAGGTTTGGTAGGTGTTTTGAATCGTAAACTGCGGCGCGAATTGATCAGGACCAATCTGTATGCTGTTGAGATCCAGTAGAACCAAGTTTGGAAAAGAGTCCAAACCGGGGAAAGGGAAGTTACCTGCCGGCACAGTGTTGAAGTACCGGTTGTATCCGAGGCGGAACTCATTCTGAAGGTTAGGTCCAAACGTGTGGTACTCGCTCAGCGTGAAGAGATGATATTTAGCAGGAACATTCAAATAAAAAGCTGGCAGGTTCGCGGTTGTGTCAACCCCCACGATACTGTTGTAGATATAACGGCCACGGAGTTGGTCGTTCGTGGAAATATCGTAATCAACGCTCCCTAGCGCCGCCCAGTTATTCGTATAGTTCGGACCAGACAATTGCAAATCCCCTTCGAGATCGTGACTGTAGCTCCCGAAGTGCTGGTTACGCTTTCCACTCCTTTGCCCGCAGGCCCACATGTACCGCTGGTGTCTTGCGTGCCCGCAGCGGGCACGTATTTCTGCAAGATTTGGAGGTTGGTCTGCGAAATTCCCGGAAGAGAGTCCAATGCGGTATACCCCGCCGCCGTTGGCGCACAGACCGGAGCGCCAAGAATCGCCGCTTGACCGACGGGGTTGTATTCCATCGAGCCGAAAAAGAACAGTTTGTTCTTAATAATTGGACCGCCAACTGTACCCCCATCCGATTGTTATCAAACCGCTGGTTGGAAGTGAAACCATTATTGATCGTCGACTGGTCGATCGCGTCGAAGTTGCGGTTCTCGGAATAGAGATAAGCGCTGCCGTGAAATGAATTTGTTCCACTCTTGATGATGGTATTGAACTGTCCGCCGGACGAATGCCCGAAATCGGGTGTGAATTGATTTTGCAGAAGGGAGAATTCCGCAACAGCGTCATTCGGAACAATGACCAATGGTCCGGTGGTCACTTTGTTGTTGTTGTCCACCCCTTCAATAGTGAAGTTATTGTTGCGCGGACGCTGTCCTCCGACCGAAGGCCCTGTTCCGGCCCCAATGCCGCCGCCGCTTTCCACACCCCCGCTTAGGAGAGACAGGTTAAGGACGCCTCCCACTACCGATGCACTTGGCAGATCGCGGGTCAGCGCTTCATCAAACGTGGTACTAACTTGGGATGTAGTGGTATCCAGTGCGGCAGCTGCACCCGAAACTTCCACGGTGACACTCGCGCTTTGGATTTCCAGAATAATCTGCAGGGTGCTGGTTTTGTTTAACTCGAGTTTGAATCCTTTAATTGTTGTCTTCGCAAAGCTAGACGCCGAAGCCGAAACGTTATAAGTACCCACAGGCAGGTTGTTGAAGCGATATTCACCGCCTTCATTGGCGATGGTCTCATACTTGACGCCTGTTCCCACATTTGTGACCTCTACGGTTGCCCGCGGTACAACGGCGCCCGTTTTATCAAGAACCGTTCCTACCAAGTCGGCGCTGATGATCTGCGCCCTAAGAGAACCGCAGATAATGAACCCCCGAGTCAGTACTGCCAAGCAAAGAATCACAAGAACGCTGCCGGTCCTTCTTCTCATTGGCCACCCCTTTTTTTTTCGCGAAGGCGATTTGTGAAACGCAGCGATGATTCGCTGTCGGTCTTGATTGGCCCCCCGTCCCAGAGAGGCGCAACTAAGCCATCGGATTTAAAGTCAGCAAGACTGTGTGCAAACCTCAGCTCATGCCACTCATCTCTCGCTTATCCACCGCTGATCAGCCAGGGCTTCTGGTTTCAATGGTTAACGTGGGGAACTAACTGGAGCTATAGACTCACGGCATGAGTTAAACTCGAGCGGCTTCGACGAGTGACTTCAACCGACACCAAATTTCGTAAACTCTCTACGGAAAACAAAATCGTGCTAGTTATGGCCGGTGGGACGTTTGTCGGTGGAGTTTGCGAACACCGAGCTGCTATTGTGTTGAACCCTCGTGCGGCGTCACTTTGGCAAGCTCGCCAGATCGCGCATTAATCTGCCAGCGGCCAAGACCATCGCAGCAGTCGCCGCTGCTATCATGATAATCAGCACTAGTGCCCTCAAGCTCTTTGCTCCAATCCCCGCGACCCACACGAAACTGCATCCAATGCCCACAAAAATCGCAGTGCAAAAAACCGTAAGGGCATTCGAAAGAGCAAGTTTGCGCCGTTGTAGCCGCGAAAATATCCGATGCAATCCTCTGATTTCGCGTGGTTTCAGTGAAAAGGCACTCCGATTCGCCTCGAAAGGTGGTGGAGGAGACTCTGAGTATTGGACTGGCGCGATAAAACGATAACCGATGCCATGAACAGTCTCGATATAGGTAGGTTGGAAAGCTGAATCACCCAACCCCCTTCTCAATTTGTTTAACGTGGTACACAGGTTAGTGTCGATGTTAATATCCGATGGATTTGCCCACAGGTGGCGAGACAGTTGCTCTCGCAAAACGATTTCGTTTGGCTTTTCGAGGAGTCTTTTTAAGAGCTTAATGGGTTTCCCAAACAGCTTGATCCGCGATTGATTTAGATAAAGCTGATTACGACTTACGTCCAGATAAAACGGCCCAAAGCAAACAACTCGCGTGGGGAACGACGGTTGGTTTGTAGACAGCAGGATGGTTGACGCCGTTTCCGCCGCTGTTTTCTCAATCAATTCCGGCTCCCGCATGGCCTCAATCTCTTCCGTTTCAAATACCTCCTGGTCGCCGGCTGCTCACGCGCAAGTCTAGACGCGACTCTTCGGGAAGTGGAAATCATCTGTTCATAACTCGCGTCTAATCCCCTATCTTTATTGATGACAAAGTGAACGCGCACTCGATAACGCGGTTGGCAACATGCAGGGTTCCTCTATTCGAAACGTAGGTTGGATCGCGGATTGACCTGGAGGGGAACGATCATTGGCGAGAAGATTTTTACTCTGCCCCTAGAGCCACGACCGGGTCCATCTTCGCCGCGCGCCGCGCTGGCAATAGGCGAGCTATGAGAGCGGAGATCATCAACACTCCAGCGACCATGAGCTTCGCGGAATCGCGACTCACGTCAAACCACAAAATACAACTCAGGATCTGAAAATCAGACAACTCGACATAAAGAAACACGCTTTCCGGTAAGCCCGCGCTCAACTCCCAGAAATTCTGGCAATTCCCAAGATTCTGTCGCTCCAATTTCTTTTTTGAACCCTGTTTTCAGTGAAATCCGATTGGATACTCGGTTGCACTATTCGTCAGCGGTTCTAGGACGGAAGGAATGCGGTCGGCCCAGCCCTGACTGCGAAGTCGGTCAAATGGCTTAATCGATGACATTTGGGATCGAGACTGCGTCTCGAGGGAGATCTTACTTGCCGATCAACCAAGCCCTGCGAGCGCTCCAGCACCACGTGCCAATAGCCAAGGAGAAAATCATATGAGCACGATCACTACTAAAGACGGAACGCAGATTTACTACAAGGACTGGGGCACCGGGCAGCCGGTGGTCTTTAGCCACGGCTGGCTGCTCTCCGCGGACGCCTTTGAAGATCAGATGTTCTTTCTGGCTTCGCGCGGATACCGCTGCATCGCGCATGACCGCCGCGGCCACGGGCGTTCGAGCCAACCGTGGAACGGCAACGACATGGACACCTACGCCGACGACCTCGCGGAGCTCGTTCAGAAACTTGATCTCCAGAATGCCGTCCATGTCGGCCATTCCACGGGCGGCGGCGAGGTCGCGCGCTATATCGCCCACTACGGCACGAAGCGTGTGGCGAAGGCAGTGTTGATCGCTTCTGTACCGCCGCTCATGGTCAAGACGCCCGCCAATCCCGGAGGAACGCCGATCTCTGTCTTTGACCAAAATCGCGCCGGTGTCGTCGCGGACCGCGCCCAGTTCTTCAAGGATTTCAGCTTGCCGTTCTACGGATACAATCGTCCGAGCGCAAAGGTCTCGGAAGGGGTGCGCAAGTCATTCTGGGAGCAGGGAATGATGGCGGGTTTTCCTGCCGCATACTTCTGCATCAAGGCGTTCTCCGAGACGGATCAAACTGAGGACTTGAAGAAGTTCAACGTACCGACGCTCATCATACAGGGTGACGACGACCAGGTTGTTCCGTTCGCCGACGCCGGCCTGCTGCAGTTCAAGCTCACTAACGGCGCGACCCTGAAGGTTTACAAGGGCGCCCCGCATGGCCTGTGCACGACCCAGAAAGAAAACGTGAACGCCGACCTGCTGGCTTTCTTGAAGACCTAAATGCGAAGGAGTGGCCTGGGCTTGCTCATTCGCCAGGACTCTGGTCATGGAGCGTTATTTCAGCACGTTGGCTCATACACTAGTCATGTCTCCGAGTTCCTCGATCGCAAGTAATTTAAACAATGAGGACAGACTTATGACCGGACTTGCAACTGGATCGACTCCGCTGAAGTGGGACGATTTCGTAGCAAAACGTCAAGGTATCACTCGGGACCTGCCGCCGGGCAAGGAACGGTGGACGTGGGTGCCAACGTCGGCCACGCTCATCTATGGCAAACGGGACGCCGTTCTCGTGGATGCCTTTCTCACTGTCGAGCAAGCACAGGCCCTGGTTGAGTGGGTCGCGGCGAGCGGCAAGAACTTGACCACGATCTATATCACGCACGGCCACGGCGATCATTTTTTTGGCATCGGAGCCGTTCTGGATCGCTTTCCCAATGCCAAAGCGGTTGCAACGCACGGCGTTGTGAAGGTCATGCGCAAGCAGGCCTCGCCGGAGTACGTCGCGAGTTTCTGGAACGCGCGCTATCCCGGCCAGATACCGGAGCGTCTGGTCCTCGCTGAAGAACTCAAGGGAAATGTGATCAATCTCGAAGGGGATGACCTTGTCGCAGTCGAAGTCGGGCACACAGATACCGGCCACACCACGTGCCTGCACGTCCCATCGGTTGGTTTGGTGGTCGCTGGTGACGCTGCTTACAACGACGTTCACCTTTACCTCGCCGAGTCAAACGCGCAAACACGCAAGGAGTGGATCGCTGCGCTCGACAAAATCGAGACGCTCAAAGCCCGCGCCGTGATCGCCGGGCATAAGAAAGCTGAGAAGGATGACAGCCCCCGAATCATCGAAGAGACCCGCCAATATATATGCGATTTCGAGCGCTTAGCCGAGTTGACGACAACCGCGCGAGAGCTCTACGACAAGATGCTGGAGCTCTATCCGGATCGAGCCAATCCGGGCTCGCTGTGGGGCGCGGCGCGCTCGGTCAAGTCGTGATTCAGGAGTTGAATAGAGCCGAAGAACGACCGCAACGTCAACAATCAGAGGAGGACACACATGAGGTCAGAAGATTCAAGAAAGTTGTTTGCGGGCGCCGTTACGACCATCGCTCTGCTTCTGATAATTGGAATCAGACTTGTGAGTCGTGCCGAATCGAAGACTTCGAACGATGGAACATCGGCGAAGACTGGTAAAACGACGCAGGAAAAAATAGATCGAGCAATGTCGGCGGGACCGGATAACATTTCGAACGCCGCACGAATCGTCGATAAAGATGCACAGGACAATCAAGTACTCTTGCGCGAGGGCAGCAACGACTTCACGTGCATGCCTGGCAATCCGAACGTTGTCGGCGACCCGCCCATGTGCGCGGATGCCGCATCGATGCAGTGGTTCGCTGACGCCAAAGCTCACAAACCAAAACCGACTAATACGGTCCCGGCATCACCTACATGCTAGCCGGCGCTACTCAGCGCAGCGATTCAGATCCCCATGACACGACGAGCATGCCCATCGAGGTGGGTCCGCATTGGATGATCATGTGGCAGTTCAATCCGAAGACCACCGGACTGCCGACCACACACAGGTCGAACGGCGCGTATATTATGTGGGCCGGACCGCCGTACGCGCATGTGCACATCATGGGGCGTTCGTAAAAAAGGAACTTCAAAAGGAGAAATGCAATGTCCGCCGCCCAAGCTGCAACTCAACGTCCTCCGCTGCCGCCATTTACACGCGAAACCGCTGTTCAGAAGGTTCGACTGGCAGAAGATGCCTGGAACTCTCGTGATCCAGAAAAGGTATCTCTGGCCTACACAGTTGACTCACGCTGGAGAAACCGCTCGGAATTTGTGAACGGAACACCAGAAATCGTCGTGTTCCTCAGACGCAAATGGACGAAAGAGCTGGACTATCGGCTGATCAAAGAGCTTTGGGCCTTCGAGGGAAACCGTATCGCCGTACGCTTTGCCTATGAATGGCACGATGACTCCGGGAATTGGTTTCGCTCGTATGGCAATGAGAATTGGGAGTTCGATGAGAACGGGCTGATGCGCTTGAGGTTGGCTTCCATCAACGATCTGCCAATCAAGGAGACAGACCGCAAATATCACTGGGCACTAGGGCGCCGTCCGGATGATCATCCGGGACTAAGCGATCTGGGCTTCTAAGCACCAAGTCCGTTCACCTGCCGGCAAGCACTTTTCGTCTCGAGGTAGGCGATCCCGACGCCCGTAGCGCCGGTGACATTCGCACAGGAGAAAACACACATGAACGAAGCACTTACGCTGACAATCCTGATCACGGCGAAACCGAAAGCGATGTCATCGAAGGAGGAGACATGCCATTGGTTCGAGTCGATTTAGTCGAAGGGAAATCGGAAGAGTACCGCGAAAAGGTTGGCGAAATCGTCTACCAAACATTGGTGGATATTCTCAGTGTCCCGAAGCACGACCGCTTCCAGGTCATCACCGAGCATAGCAAAAGTGGGTTGTCTTTCGATCGGGACTACCTGGATATTCATCGATCAGACGACTGCATTTTCTTGCAGATCACATTGAACAGCGGCCGCTCCATTGAGTTGAAGCAGCGCTTCTACAAGGCGCTCGCGGACGCTTTGCACCGGGGCGTAAAGCTGCGGAGAGAGGATGTTTTTATAAATCTGGTTGAAGTGCCAAAAGAGAACTGGTCGTTTGGCAACGGTGAGGCGCAATACGCTAAATAGTTCCACAGAGCAGGAGACCAGCATCGCCCTAACTAAAGAACTTCATAGCCACTGCTAGGATGCGGCTCAAATTTTATCGGGTCTTATTTGACACGCGAGCGACCAACTCGTCCAATCTCGAAAGCAAAATCTTTAGGATGGGAGACTCGTTCGACTTTTTGTATCCGAGGACCAGATCGACAGTTGGCGTATTTCCCTTCAGAGGGCGACTTGTTACAGACGAAGATAGAAAGTTCTGTGCGTAAGCCGGTAACAGCCCCACGCCACCCGTCGATGCTATTAAGGTTACTCCCATGACGACATGGTCCACCTCGTGAGCTGGCGTGATATTGATTCCGGAGCGCTTCAGGTAATTGTCGATCACCCCACGCAGTACAGGAGCCGTGTCCGACACGCTTACGAATGTCTCGCCCATTAGATCGCCCGGACTGATGACTTTGAGCGCAGCGAGACGGTGATCACTCGGCAAGACCACCATTAAGGGCTCCTTGATAAGAACACGGAACGCCAAGTCTGGCAGCCCTCGTTCCCGTCGAAGAAAAGCCGCATCGACGGTTCCCTTCAAGAGAGCATTCGCGAGCTGCGGCGAGTATTGGCTCGATATCATCACGTCGATGTTCGGCAATTCGTCGCGCAAGATCTGCATTGCTTCGGGCATCCACGTCGATTCGTGTCCGGTAAGAAAGCCCATGACGAAGCATGGCTTGGCGGGATTAGCGACCCGGCGTGCAGCTACGGTTGCCGCTTCAACCTGTGAAAGCACCACACGGGCGTGATCGAGAAAGGCTCGACCCGCCGGTGTCAGTTCGATGCCGCGAGCGCGACGCGTCAGGAGTTCGGCGCCTACCTCCTCCTCAAGATCTCGAATCTGCCGACTCAACGAAGGTTGTGAGGTGTGAAGTTTTCGCGCTGCCACCGTCAGACTGCCGGCCTCGACAACCGCGACGAAATAACGAACATGTCGTAATTCCATTTCCACTCCCATGCTTGGGAAGCATTACTGCCAGCTTAACAAAGTATGCTTCTACAGCGTTACAACCACCACCCGGGGCTATCTAACGAGGTGAGCTTGAGATGGTCGGGGTGAGCAACAAAAATTGGCTCATGCCTGATAAGCATACTTCTAGTTCTACAGGTAGAGTTTGCGTCGTCGACTAGCCTGACTCATGACTGAGCGTAAAGGAGAAGAACAATGTCAAAGAAATTGGAAGGAAAGACTGCACTCATTACTGGCGGCTCGCGCGGCATTGGTGCTGCAATCGCCAAGCGTCTGGCCGCGGACGGAGCGAAGGTGGCCATTACCTACACGAAAGGTGCCGACGCGGCCGCATCGGTCATCAAGGAAATTGAACGCGCCGGCGGAAAGGCGATCGCCATTCAGGCGGATGCCGTTAATCCCGACGCCGTCAAAGCCGCGATCGAAAAGACCGTGGCGACATTTGGCCGGCTCGACGTCCTTGTCAACAATGCCGGCACGGCCATTCCGAAAACGTTCGAGGAGACCACACTTGAGGAGTTTGATCGCGTGCTTGACATCAACGTCCGCGGGGTATTCGTCGCGACACAGGCGGCGCTGAAGTACATGAAGAGCGGCGGCCGCATCATCATGATCGGCTCGGCCGTGGGTGAGCGCGTCTTGGTGCCCGGGCTGGTGCCCTACTCGGCCACGAAGGGAGCCGTGAAGATATTTACTCAGGGGCTGTCCAGAGAGGTCGGGAGCCGAGGCATCACGGTGAACAACGTCCAGCCGGGCCCGATCGACACGGAATTGAATCCCGCCGCGGGCGATTGGGCGGTACCGCAGAAGGCCGCGACATCACTCAACCGCTACGGGCACGTTGATGAGATCGCTGCGCTGGTGGCGTTCGTCGCCAGTCCGGAGTCCTCGTACATTACCGGAGCGAATCTTACCGTGGACGGCGGTATGAATGCCTGAACCCGGCGCACACAGTCACGGGCGTGCTCACACACTTCACAGACCGCCAAGCCGTACGTGACCTAATCAACTCGATTTGAAAGGAAAACTGTCTTGTCCGCTACCTCTGAAACACCCGTCACGGAACGCCACATCCTGCTAGTGGGACCCTATGGCGTTCTTGGTACAGGTGTCATCGACGCCGTTGCAGAGAACCCGAAATGGGGAATCACCACAGCTGCGCGTCGACCACCGCCGACCTACCGCGCGCAATCGGCACCCCCTCACATCAGCGTCGATCTCCTGGACCGCGAGGGCACGACCACGGCCTTTTCATCTCTTGATAAGGTGACTGATTTGGTCTTCGCTGCTTATGTCGAGAAACCCACGATGGCTGAAACTGTTGAGCCCAATGCCAGAATGTTGAAAAATACCCTTGACGCTCTCGCCGCACGCAATGTGCCTCTTCAGCGCATCATGCTTGCCGGCGGTGCCAAGTCGTGCGGCTTCAGTCTTGAGTCGTTCAACGCTCCAGCGAGGGAGACACAGCCACGTCTCATTGCGCCGATCCACTACCACCAGCAAGAAGACATTGTGGCTGAATGGGCCGCTAAGAATAGAGCTAGCTGGACGGTCTTGCGTCCCCATCTGGTCATGGGACCAAGCCTAAACTCGCCAATGAACCTGGTTACCAGTCTCGCGACCTACGCTGCGATGCATCGCGAACTCGGGTTGCCCTTACGTTTTCCTGGCACCAGGGAGGGATGGAACACTCTCCAGGAAACGACTGACGCTGAATTGTTCGGCCGCGCGACTTTGTGGGCTCTGGGTGAAGACAAAGCACGCAATGAAATCTTCAACGTATCGAACGGAAATGTCTATCGCTGGAGGCAACTGTGGAATGAGCTCGCCGCCTTCTACGACCTTCCCATCGCAGAGCCGCTGGCGATGTCTACTGTTTCTGAGATGAGTGAGAAGGCTCCTTTGTGGGATTCAATGGTGGCCCGCTATGGCCTGCATGCCACGCCCTACGACCAGATTGCAAACTGGGCGTTCGTGGACTGGATGCTCAACTTCCGTGAAGAGACGATCCTCAGCACAATCAAGATTCGTCAGGCAGGCTTTGCGGATTGCATCGACACGCACCAGAGCTTTAGGTGGCAGCTTACCAGACTTCGCGATCTGCGCATCATCGCTTAACTTCTAGAACTGGCGCACCATGCGCATAAACTCACGGATTTTGCGAGCCGAACCGGACCGAGGAGTCCTCATATTTTGCTCAACGCAAAGCCCAGAGAAAAACGTGGATACCATACCCGCAATCGCCTCCGGGCTCATCTTGGTTTGCTCCGCTTTGATGTTCTTGACCAGGAGTTGTTTGATCTTGTCATGGCTTTCGGCCACTACGTTTTTCGCGGCGGAAGGTAAGATGGCAAGTTCGCGCATGGAGTTGACGGCCAGGCAGCCTCTTTGCCCGTTAGGGCTGCTGAGCGCGGCATGAAGAAAGTCTTCGATATTGCGCCAACCGAGGGGCTCTGACGAGAGAAGTGTGCTTACGCGGCGGCTCTGGAGGTAGTGGCGGAGACTTGCCAAAAAGAGGTCTTCCTTGCTCTCGAATTCGGAATAGAGGCCGGACTTGTTGACGCCGGTTGCTTTTTCAAGCGACTGAAGGTCGGTATCCGCAAAGCCGCGTTTCCAGAAAACCGGTATGGCTTTCTCAAGCACTTGGCTGCGTGTAAAGTTTCTCGGTCTGCCCACGCTTCGCTCTTTCATAGTGAACCGAATAGTACAATATTATTCAGGCTAGATGGTTGCGGGTAGGCTTCGTTCAGTACGAAGGGCATTGAACTCGTAGATGCGCTCCGCAACTACCATTCCGTTTTTCCATAGGCGGATTGTTTTCCAGCGAAGGGGCTGCGGATTGCCATAGACACCGGCGAGTGTCAGTTCCCAAAGGGTGTAGATCTGTCCTTCGTGATCAATGATGGTCTGCTCTACTCGAAGGGATTCAACTTTGGCCATCCCCATTTCGAATAACGTGATGAGGGGTTCAATTTGGGCGGCCAAAGATCTCCACGTGTTGTCGGTCCCGATGAACAAATCGTGTCCCACCCAAAAGGCGACATCGTCGCTATAGAACGGATCGAATGCCTGGGCGGCGAGCAGAGCGAGATCGACGGGACCCATCATGAAGTCTGTGTGACAAAAATCCAGGAGAGCCTTGTTAAGTTGGACCTCTCGAGAGTGTTTCAGTATCTCTTCCATTGGCGAGTGCCTTGGCCAGGAAAACCAGACGTATCTGCGCTTACAACTGTGCATTTGATGCAGTGAATATTGAACTGGATAGTTCATAACCTTCGCTTGGTCTCCGACATCGAATTCAAGGGCTGGGAAGCCGAAGTTTGGCGGACGGTGAAAATGCAGCCCAGGATTCGAGGCCGAAAGGACATCAAGCCATGGGGAACGAAAGCTCTTATGCAGCTCTCGGGCTGAAGGTATGGAAGTCGCAAATCGAGCGGGCGGACAAGCTTTTTGGAGGCCTCTCGTCCGAAGAGCTCCTCCGGGAAATAGCCCCGGGCAGAAACAGGTTGCTATATTTGTGGGGTCACCTTACGGCGACACACGACGCGATGTTGCCGCTGTTAGGGCTCGGAGACCGCCTTCATCCCGAGTTTGACGTCGTCTTCATTTCTAATCCCGACAAGTCCCAAACCGCCATTCCTTCGCACGAACAGGTTCGCCAGGCATGGAAAACCGTAAACGGTGCATTGTGGAAGGGGTTTGAGAAAATGTCGTGGTCCGACTGGCTCCAACGGCACACCGCCGTATCGGAAGAAGATTTCGCGAAAGACGCTTCGCGCAATCGCTTCGCCATCCTGCTGAGCCGCACGAATCACCTGTCCTATCACCTCGGCCAGGCAGTGCTCGGTCTCAAGTGATTTAGCGCGAGAGCGCAGTGGAAAATCGGAGCGCGGAATGTCGTTACAACTGAGCAGCGACGGAGAAAAAACAATGCCCAAAAAGCTCGAAGGCAAGATCGCTGTGGTCACTGGCGGCACAGAAGGTATTGGCTTGGCTACGGCAAAGCTTTTCGTCAAAGAGGGTGCCTATGTCTTCATCACCGGCCGTCGCCAGAAGGAACTTGATGAGGCCGTGAAGGCAATTGGCGCCAACGTTTCCGGTGTTCAGGGAGACGTTGCCAAATTGGGCGACCTTGATCGTCTTTACGAGACTATCGCTAAGGTAAAGGGGCGAATCGATATCGTTTTCGCCAACGCCGGCGTTGCTGAATTTGTTCCCTTTGGGGCCGTCACCGAAGAGCATTTCGACAAACTATTCAATATCAATGTAAAGGGAACGCTGTTCACGGTGCAAAAGGCCCTACCGCTACTGAAGGATGGTGGCTCTATCATTCTCAACGGCTCCGTCGCGAGTGTTAAGGGTACTGCGGCCTTCGGTGTCTACGCCGCAAGTAAAGCCGCCATCCGCTCTTTCGTTCGAACCTGGACCACCGATCTGAAGGACCGCGGTATCCGCTCAAACGTTGTTAGCCCGGGTCCGATCAATACGCCACTGGCGAGTCGGCAATCTGCAGACGTGATTGCGCGAATTGTATCCACCATCCCGATGGGACGCATGGGGGAGCCCGAGGAGGTTGCTAAGGTGGCGTTGTTTCTGGCGTCGGAGGACTCCAGTTTCGTCACCGGTATCGAACTGTTCGTTGACGGCGGCAGAGCGCAGATCTAATCGGAAGTGCCGGACAATTTTTTTGTGGGATCGCTCGATACGCGCGAACGAGGACGGTGGCTGAGAGGAGAAAGGCCATGAATGGAACGACCTCAAAAAAGAGAGAGGTATTCAACCGCGGTAAAAAACCGAGTGTTCACAGGCGCATTGTAACGGGAAATGTAAACGGGAGATCCATCGTTCAAAGCGACGAGCAGATGGAGGCCTATCAGTTCAAGACCGTTCCCGGCTATGAGCATACGCTCATCTGGCTCAACGCGGCGACTCCGGATCTCAGCAAAGAGCAAAGGTTTGACCGCTACCCCGACTCGGTTGTTCCAGGCCCCGGCGGCACGAGTCTGCACTTCGTGACATTTCCGCCCGGCTCGGTCTTCGCGGATCCATCATTCGATGGCGCGACCGCGCAAGACGAAGCGTTGATTCGTCTGAGGGGATTAGCCGATCACTTCGAAAAGGAAGATCCCGCGATGCACAAGACGAACACTGTCGACTACGCGGTTGTCTACGACGGAGAAATTTGGCTGGAGTTGGACAACAGCGAGACGCTGCATTTGAAGCGCGGCGACACGGTTGTGCAAAACGGGACGCGGCACGCCTGGCGGAATCGGGGCACAAATCCCGTCACCATGCTCTTCTTCCTGAACGGCGCTACTGCGTGACGCGTCTGTTGCCGGCTACTTGAGGAAGCACGGCAGGCTTCGAAGGTACGCACACTTTAATGTAACCCATGACCGATGCAGGGCATCATTTAATCGTAAGAACCATAATAAAAAATATCATGGACCATGAGCATGCAAGCTCACTCTCAGACGCTGGAAATCAAATGAGACCTAACGGTCTCAGACAGCTGGCACGACAAGCGTGCCGGGGCAGGCGGCGGGATCGTGAGCAATGACTCGGAAGTCGTAACAGCATCGCCCCTTGCTGTGCGGTACGAAACGCTCGTCCGCGTGTCCCAAGCCATTGGAACGCACGGAGACCTTAGAGAGCTTTTTGGCGTGCTGGTCAACGAACTCCACCGGATAGTGCAATTTGACTTCATCGGAGTGTCCCTTCGCGACAAAAACTCCGATATCTTTCAAAATTATTTCATCGACATGGCCAGTCGATCCGAGTTGGTTCCCGAACACGAGCTGACCCCCGAGCAGACCCTCACGTTCTGGGTTTACGAGCGGCAAGAACCTCTGCTGAGGTCGACCAACGAAATGGAACCGTGCTATGCCCGGCTGCAAGCGATCTTTAAAAGGCACTCTATTCGCTCAATCTGCGCGCTGCCGCTGACGACAGCGCATCGCAAGCTGGGCACAATCACCTTCGGTAGCATGCAGGTCGATACTTACTCGCCAAGCGAGGTTCGGTTCATGTCCCAAGTGGCGGGTTATATTGCGCTGGCGTTCGACGACGCATTGAATTTTGCGGGGTTGCGGCGGGCCTCTGAGGAACTGCAGAGTAAGAACGACCGGCTGCAGTTGCTCCTTGACGTTACCAATCAGCTTGTCTCAAATTTGGAGCTCCGCGATCTGCTGTGTGCCATCTGGCAGGACGTCCGGCGCGTGATGAAGTGCGACTACGCCGGCTTGTCGCTCCCGGATGCGGAAAATAAACAGCTGCGACTTTACGCGGTCGATTTTCCCGAGGGAAAAGGGTTCCTGCAGGAAGACTTGGTCTATTCGATCGAGGGATCGCCATCTGGCACGGCATTTCGAACCATGAAGCCTATGACGCTCCAAAGCCCCTTCACCGGTTGGCTCCATTTCCCAATCGTTCAGATCGCGGTTCGTGAAGATTTGAAGTCCTTCTGTTTTTTGCCCTTAATCAGCCGGAATCGCGCGATTGGTACCCTGGTTCTCGCCCGGCTCCGGAACGATGCGTTCAGTCAGGCCGATATCGAATTCCTTAGCCAGGTTGCAAACCAGATTGCTCTCGCCGTCGAGAATGCGTTGGCCTTCCGTGAGATTCGAGAACTCAAAGAGCAACTCTCGAAGGAAAAACTCTATCTGGAAGACGAAATTCGCGCGGAAATGAATTTCTCTCAGATCATCGGGAGTAGCCCTTCTCTGCGCAAAGCCCTGAAGCGGGTGGAAACCGTAGCGCCGACCGATTCGACGGTGCTGATCTACGGTGAGACAGGCACGGGCAAGGAATTGATCGCGCGCGCCATTCATGATTTGAGCCCGCGGCGAGCGAAGCCTTTCGTCAAGCTCAACTGCGCTGCCATTCCCACCGGCTTGCTGGAAAGCGAGCTGTTCGGCCACGAGAAAGGCGCATTTACAGGAGCGATCGCGCAACGCATTGGCCGCTTCGAAGTCGCCGATGGCGGCACGATTTTCCTGGACGAAATAGGAGAAATTCCTCTCGAATTGCAGACCAAACTGCTCCGCGTGCTGCAAGAGCGCGAATTCGAGCGGCTGGGAAGCTCGCGCACCATTCGCACCGATGCGCGTTTGATTGCCGCGACGAACCGCGATTTAGAAGCGATGGTGAGCGAGCAGAAGTTCCGATCGGATCTGTTCTTTCGCCTCGATGTTTTTCCTGTCCACGTTCCGGCCTTACGGGAACGCGATGGGGATATTCCGCTCCTGGTGCGGCACTTCACGCAGCAGTTTTCCAGACGAATGAAAAAGGCCGTTGAAACGATTCCATCAGCGGCAATGGATGCGCTGTGCCGGTATCAATGGCCGGGAAATATACGAGAACTCCAGAATGTGGTCGAACGCGCCGTAATTATTTCGACGGGTCCCGCGCTTAGCGTCGATGTGGCTGATCTAAAATTTCCCAAGATCAGTCATCCGGACGAAAAAGCCATTGGTACGAAATCCGAAACAAACGGCGGACTTCACAACGTTTTGCAGCAAACCGAACGTCAACAGATCCTCCAAGCGCTCAAGCAGTGTAATTGGGTTGTAGCAGGTCCCCATGGCGCGGCGGCACGTCTTGGAATGAATCGATCAACCCTCCAACTAAGAATACGCAAACTCGGAATCGCAAGCCGTTCTGAATAATCCCAAAGTTTCATTCCTTACCTCAGCTCCTTCTCCGAAAGCTCTCACTCTTGACATCGCGCTTTGAGGTGCGAGGAAGTTAGCAGTTTGCCAGATTCTTGGCAGTAGCACGCTGGCAGCATGATCTAAAGAACCCTCGCTCGCCTCGTCATCCCAATACATATCAATAAGTTTCGCAGCTTTGGAAACTCTTTGCGCTTTGGCCCCGGTGGTGCATTTCTCCTGAGCGTGAGGCCTTTGCTATGTGGGGAATGCGAAGCCTGAACAGCGCGTCAGATTCTCAATTGCAGTTCTCTGGAAATCGCTCCCGGTCTTCCATCTTGGAAATTGATACCTGGATGCCCAGCGAAGTTCGAGCCATCTCGCCGCTCGTGGACCGCGTGATGAAGCTGATTGAGCGATCGCAATGCGTTACGGGAGAAGAGTTCGATATCGAGTTGGCGCTGCGGGAAGCGCTCGACAATGCGGTCGTGCACGGCAATCAGGAAGGTCCAGAAACTAAAGTACACGTCCGCTGCCGCTGCCAGCCCGGTAATGAAATATCCATCGTCGTAACGGATGAGGGAAAAGGATTCGACTTCGAGAAGTTTGTTGATAACGGCATCACCTCGAACCCCGCTTCACAACATGGGCGCGGCATTCAGCTGATGAAAGCGTATATGGACGATGTGCACTTTGCGCGAGGCGGGTCGGAAGTCCGTATGCGCAAGCGTTCGCGAACCACATCCCGTTCGTGAAAGTCCGGGTTGGGGAGAGCGCGAAATTGAGGTGGCAAGTCACTTGATAGTCGAAGGAACACCACCGCTGGATGAAGCGCGAGTCATGGGAATGCTACGAATCACGATTGCCGAAACACCGACTGAACAAAGGTGGACGGTGGAAGGCCGGCTCGTTCATCCGTGGATTTCCGAACTGAAGTCCACCTGGACGAGAACAAAAATCGCCCGCCGGGAACGCAAGTGCGTGGTGGACCTTGCCGGCGTGACCTTCATCGACAAGAACGGGGAGAAGGCGCTTGCCGAGTTGTTCAAACAAGGCGCGGAACTCATCGCAACCGGTTGTTACACCCGGCACGTCGTGCACAACATCGAGAGGAAACAAATCGAATCGTCAGCTGCGAGGAAAGGAGTACGCCGTGAATAGAGAAGAACTGAACTGGCTATTGCAAAAGATCAAGGACGCCCCCACTGCGGAACGATTCGTGTTAGCCCAGTACCAACGCGGGAGAATCTCCGTGGAAGTGATGGCCGATGTGGCCCGGGAACGGGGTTGGATCAACTTCGCCGCAAATCAATTCTTTACCACGCTTACCTGTAACTCTAACCAATACGCGTCGTCAGAGTTACCAATTGCTATTGACTTAGGAGCAGCCGCATGACCGCGCAATGTTTGGAAACTTACAACGGGAGTGGAACGGGCGCGCCGGCCAAGCGTCGCACGGATGCAAGAGACGAATACGCACTTCTTCTCGCTGCAAAAACGGGAGATTCGACTGCCTTCGAGATCCTGTGCAAACAGTCTGCAAACATGGTCCTTCGCGTAGCTCGCCGAATAATGAGGAGCAACGAGGATGCAGAAGATGTTGTGCAGGAGTCGTTTAAACAGGCCTTTATTCATCTCAAGAGCTTCAACGGAGACTCCCGGTTTTCAACCTGGCTGTCCCGCATCGCTATCAATGCTGCCCTGATGAAACTGCGCAAGAGCCGCCGTTCGTGGGATGTGTCGCTCGATGAATCGGCCGAAACCGAGCAGCCGTCTTCACACTTTGACCTCGAAGACCAGGGCCCGAATCCCGAACAACTCTATGCACAAAAGGAACGCCAACGGATTCTCTCTGAGGCCCTGAATGAGTTGACGCCAGGAATGCGAAAAGCAATCGAGCTGCGTGAACTTGACGAGCGATCGACCGACGAGACTGCGCAAATCATGGGGATCTCCGTTACCGCCGTAAAGGCTCGAGTGTTTCACGGACGAAAGAAATTGCGCGAGAGATTGAATTACTTTGTCGGACCAGCTTGGACGGCCGGAAGGGACGCTTCACGAACGAGAGGTAACACCAGACATCTCTTGCAAGATCAGGTTACCCGCACTGCGTGTGCTTAAAGCGGGGACGAAGGGAGGGGCTCATGATGACGTTTCTGTTTATCGCGGTATTGGCGATTTTGGGATTCCTAGGGTTCACCGGTTCAGATGGTGTTATTGGCCCAAGGCATCGTCACTGAATCGAATGTCAGTGTGGCCAGACCGCATTAGCTGGCGCGGTCGATTCGCGATTGGCGCGTAAGGAGTTCTAATTATGTGGATTGTTCGAGTCGCTCTGGATCGGCCGTATACCTTTATCGTTCTGGCTGTCCTCATTTTGGTTCTGAGCCCGATCATGATTTTGCGCACGCCGACCGATATTTTCCCGAACATTAATATCCCGGTGATCGCGGTTGCCTGGCAGTTCACCGGAATGAATCCCGAAGAACTGGAAGGCCGCCTCACCAGTCCCTTTGAACGCGTGCTAACCACCACCGTCGACAACATTGAACACATCGAATCGACCACGGTAAACGGTCAAGCCATCATCAGGATTTACCTGCAACACGGCGCGAGTTTGGACACCGCGAACGCCCAGATCACGGCCATATCGCAAACCGGCCTTCGCCAATTCCCGCCGGGTACTCTTCCTCCTCTGATCATTAACTACAGCGCTTCGAGCGTGCCCATTCTGCAGTTGGGGCTTTCCGGGAATGGTCTCTCGGAGCAGCAGTTGAACGACCTCGGACAGAATTTCCTGAGGCCTCAACTGGTGACGGTGCCTGGGGCCGTGATTCCTTTCTTGTACGGGGGTAAACAACGCCAGGTCATGGTCGATTTGAATCCCGGCTTGCTGCAGTCGAAAGGGCTGTCGCCACCAGATGTTCTCAACGCTGTGCAGCAGCAAAATCTGATTTTGCCTTCCGGAACCGCGAAGATGGGCGCGTTCGAGTACGACGTTCGACTGAACGCCAGCATGAAGACCGTCCCCGAACTGAACGACCTCCCGGTCAAGGTCGTTGGGAATTCCACGATCTATCTTCGTGACGTCGCGAATGTGCGCGACGCTTTTGCGCCGCAGACCAACATCGTGCGTCAGGATGGTCATCGCGGCGCCCTGGTCTCGGTCCTCAAGGCCGGCAACGCTTCGACCATCGACGTCGTGAAAGGCATTCGCGGCCTTCTTCCGCGTGTCGCCCAGACCCTGCCCCCGGAACTTAAGATTTTGCCTCTGGCCGATCAATCCATCTTCGTCCGAGGCTCCGTGAACGGTGTCATCCGCGAGGCCGTCATCGCCGCATGTCTCACGGGGCTGATGATTCTGCTCTTCCTGGGAAGTTGGCGCAGCACCTTGATCATTGCCGTCTCCATTCCGCTATCTATCCTGACCTCCGTCATGATCCTCAGCTTTCTGGGCGAAACCATCAACATTATGACCCTCGGGGGACTGGCCCTCGCCGTCGGAATTCTTGTGGACGACGCTACGGTCACGATTGAAAACATCGAGCGCTACTTCGAAGAAGGGCATGCCCAGCGCGTCGCCATCCTGGAAGGAGCGGCGCAAATCGCCGTGCCCGCCCTGGTGTCTACGCTCTGCACCTGTATCGTTTTCTTGCCCATGTTCCTTTTGAGCGGCGTAGCGCGATATCTCTTCGTGCCGCTCGCCGAAGCGGTGGTCTTCGCTATGCTCGCGTCGTACATCTTGTCCCGGACGCTCGTGCCCACGCTGGCGATGTATCTGTTGAAAGCAAAACAGCACGACCGCGCCAACTCACGGAATCCTCTGGTGCGGTTCCAGCTAGCGTTCGAGCGCGGATTCGAACGCCTTCGCAATTCCTACCACGCCCTGCTGACAACGCTTGTCCACCGGCGGTTGCTTTTTGTACCGGTCTTTCTTCTGGCCTGCGCTGCGGCGTTCGTCCTAGTGCCGTGGCTCGGTCAGGATTTCTTTCCGAACACCGACAGCGGTCAATTTATCCTGCATCTCCGCGCCAAGAGCGGCACGCGAATCGAAGAGACCGCGAAGCTGTGCGATCTCGTTGAGGGCACCATACGCCGCGAGATCCCCGAGCGCGAGGTGAACAACATCCTGGACAACATCGGCTTGCCTTACAGCTCCATCAATTTCATGCACAGCACCTCCGGACTGATAGGAGCGGGCGACGCCGATATTCTGGTGTCCCTCAATGAAGATCACCACACTACGGCAGACTATGTTCAGCGCCTGCGAGAGACCTTGCCCCGCGAATATCCCGGCACGACCTTTTACTTCCTGCCCTCGGACATCGTCACTCAGGTGTTGAACTTTGGTTTGCCGGCGCCCGTCGATATCCAAATCGAGGGAACCGACATTGAGGGCAATCGCGAAGTCGCGGCCCGCATGCTGCAAGAAGTCCAGCGCGTGCCGGGTGTCGCCGATGCGCGCATACAGCAAGCGTTTGATTACCCGGAATTCGATGTGGCTGTGGACCGCACCAAGGCCGCCCAGGGCGGCTACACTCAGCGCGATGTAGCCAGTAGCCTGTTGAACTCACTCAGCGGTAGTTTCCAGATCACCCCGATGTTCTTCCTGAATTGGAAGAACGGTGTGAGCTACAACCTGGTGACCCAGACTCCGCAATATTCGATTCAATCTCTCCAGGACCTCCAGAACACTCCGCTCAATTCCTCGACCGCCGCGCGCCCTGAAATTCTCGCGGATGTCGCTTCCATCAAACGTTCGAACGAGATGGAAGTGGTCTCGCATTACAACATTCGTCGCGTGGTCGATATTTACGCTGCCGTCCAGGGCCGCGATTTGGGAGCAGTGGGCCGCGAGGTCACGCGCATTGTGGATGCCAACCGAAAGTCCTTGCCGCGCGGCAGCTTTGTCACCATTCGCGGCCAGCTGCAAACGATGCGCAGCTCTTACCTCGGGTTGCTGGGCGGACTCATCTTCTCCGTCGTTCTCGTCTATCTTCTGATTGTGGTGAACTTTCAGTCGTGGCTTGATCCCTTCATCATTATCACCGCGCTCCCAGCCGCGCTTGCCGGCATCGTCGGCTTCTTATTCTTCACGCATACAACACTCAGTGTCCCGGCCCTGATGGGCGCCGTCATGTGCATGGGCGTCGGAACCGCGAACAGTATTCTGGTGGTGTCTTTCGCGAAAGAACGGCTTCTGCACCATGGAGATCCAGTCGAAGCGGCCATCGAAGCCGGCTTCACCCGTTTCCGTCCTGTGCTCATGACCGCTCTGGCAATGATCATCGGCATGATTCCCATGGCGCTCGGGCTCGGCGAGGGCGGCGAGCAGAATGCACCGCTGGGCCGTGCCGTAATCGGCGGCCTGTTGTGCGCCACTGTGGCTACTCTAATTTTTGTTCCTGCCGTCTTCAGTTTGCTTCACGGACGGCGCGATCCCCCAGCTGTACAACAACAGTCCGCGGACGCGCCTCAACCAATTCAATCGTGAGTTAGAGAAAAAGCGCATGACATCGAGCGAGGAAAATGTGACCATCACCCCCGAACCAGAAACGATCGAAGCGCAGCCTGGACAACCGAGTCCGGATGGACTTCATTCTCGCCCCAGATCCCAGCGCCGAACCGCAATCGTCGTCGCGGCAGCCGCGATCGCCGTTCTCGCTCTCTTGATCTACTCAGGCATCCACTCGCGCGCCGTGGCCGAATCGCGGCTGACGCAACGAACGCAAGAAGCCGCCATTCCCACCGTCGCCGTCGTCTTTCCGAAAGAAGGCGCTCCCACACAGGAAATTATCCTGCCCGGTAATACGCAGGCATTCAGTGACGCACCGATCTATGCCCGAACCAATGGCTATCTCAAGCATTGGTATTTTGACATTGGCGCGCACGTCCAAAGAGGCCAGTTGCTTGCGGAGATCGAAACCCCAGAAGTCGACCAGCAACTGCTGCAAGCTCGAGCGGACCTGGATACCGCGCAGGCCAATTTGAACATTGCCAAGATCACCGCGACTCGTTGGCAGGATCTCGTAAGCAACGGTTCCGTGTCCCAGCAGGAAACCGACCAGGCGGTCAGCAATCTCAGCGCGGTGAAAGCCGCGGCCGAATCCAGTTCCGCCAACGTGCGGCGTCTTGAACAGCTGCAATCTTTCGAAAAGATCTACGCTCCCTTTGACGGCATCATCACCGCCCGCAATACGGACGTCGGAGCACTCATCGATGCTGGGGCCAGTACACAACCTAGAGAGCTCTTTCACATCGCCGCCATTCGTAAGCTCCGCCTGTACGTCTCCGTTCCGGAGGTGTACTCCCGTGCTGCCCGCTCCGGTGCGCCAGCCACGCTGACCCTCGATGAATTTCCGGACCAAACCTTCCATGGCATTCTCGTTCGCAACGCCAACTCCATCGACATCGCTTCACGCACGCTGCTTGTCGAAGTGGATGTCGACAATCCAACCGGCCAGCTCTTGCCGGGCGCTTATGTCTTTGTGCACCTCAAGCTGCCCGACCAAACTCGTTCAGTAACCATTCCCTCGAATGCGCTGATCTTCCGCAAAGAAGGCTTGCAGGTTGGTCTGGTTCGCAATGGCAAAGCAGAGTTGGTTCCCGTCAAGATCAGCCGCGATTACGGCAATAGCGTAGAAATTGTTTCAGGCTTGCAATCAACGGACGCCGTCATCATCGAGCCCTCGGATTCTCTTGTCGCCGGCATGCCCGTTCGCCTGAGCAGCAAACCAACAGGCGGATCCAAACAATGAGCCACGTAATAGCTGTGGTCCGCCTCATCCTTACCGGAATCGTCGCGCTGCTCCTAGTGTTGCTGTTTGTGGCGCTTGAGGGCTGTACCGTTGGTCCCAAATACGTCAGGCCCACTACCCCCACGACAACGGCATATAAAGAAGAAGTGCCAGCTGCATTCAAAGACGCGGACCAGTGGCAGCCTGCAAAACCCGGGGACCAGACCAGCCACGGAAAATGGTGGGAAATTTTTGGCGATCCACAGCTCAATCAGCTGGAAGAGCAAATCGCCGGTTCCAACCAAAACCTGAAAGTAGCGGAAGCGCGCTTCCGCGAAGCTCGGGCAGCCATTCGCTTCAATCGAGCTTCACAGTTTCCAACCATCTCCACTGTGCCGAGCGCGAGCTATGTGAAGAGTTCAGACTTCTCGCCGAACTTTCCGTCGAGGATCCAACAATCCAGCAAGGGTGATTTCATCCTGCCCTTCGATCTTTCCTATGAGATCGACCTCTGGGGCCGCGTCCGGCGCACGGTCGCTGCCGCGCGGGAAGAAGCGCAAGCGACCGCTGCCGACTACGAGACCGCCAAGCTCAGCCTTGAGGCGGAACTTGCCATGGACTATTTTGAATTGCGCAGCGCCGATGCTCAGAAACAACTTCTTGACGATACGGTAAAAGCCTATACCGACAACCTGCAGCTCACAGTACATCGCTTCAAAGGAGGCGTGGCCCCCAAGGCTGACGTTGCGCAAGCGCAGACCCAGCTGGACACCACCCGTGTACAAGACACCGATGTCACTGTGCAACGAGCGCAATTCGAACACGCCATCGCCATTCTGATCGGGAAGCCGCCCGCGGAATTCAGCCTCGCAACAGCGCCACTCAACTACCAACCCCCGAGCACTCCGATTGGCCTCCCTTCTGAACTATTACAGCGACGCCCGGACATCGCTGCCGCGGAGCGCAGAGTGGCGGAAGCGAACCAGCAGATCGGCATCGCTCGCGCGGCGTATTTTCCCACCGTAACCCTCGGCGGCTCCGCCGGATTTTCAGGCTCGCAGGGTTCCAACTGGTTTACCTGGCCGAGCGGCTTCTGGGCTGTCGGTCCGGCACTCGCCGAGACGCTGTTCGACGGAGGCCGCCGTCGTGCCACTTCCGAATCGGCGCGCGCGAACTACGATGCCGCTGTCGCCACCTATCGTCAGACCTCCCTGACAGCGTTCCAGGAAGTCGAAGACAACGTCGCCGCCTTGCGCATTCTCGAGAACGAAACGCAACAGCAACAGCAGGCCGTGGCGTCATCACAGGAATCTCTCCAACTTTTTACGAATCGTTACAAAGGCGGGGTCGACACGTACCTTCAGGTCATCACCGCACAAACAATCGAGCTCGCCAACGAGCGAAACGCCATTGACATCCTGCGGCGTCGGTTGGACGCGAGTGTGCTCCTAATCAAAGCACTGGGAGGAGGTTGGAACGTGTCCAATCTTCCTACCTTCGGTGCGTCTTCCGTCCGGGACTATTGAAGATCGCCTTTCGGTAACTCTGCTTCTTTGCAAGCAAGGGGTCGCCGGGTCGATCCCGGTCACGTCCGCCAAATTCTTCCATTCAATTAATTGCGTAGCGGTCAACTGGACGCTGTTTTATTGGGCGCCGAAGTTCGGCCGGGTTATCTCTATGCAGAAGGCTACGCAGAGACCAAGTTCGAAGTAGATGGCGCGCGATGGCATCGAACGGGCGACCTCGGATATCTCGATGCGCGCGGACGGTTGTGGCTGCTCGGCAGGTGCAACGGCAAGGCGCAGGACGGCCGGGGCACGCTGTATCCGTTTGCCGTGGAGTGTGCCGCCATGCAGAATCCTGCGATTCATCGAGCCGCACTCGCGGCGGTTGACGGGCGCCGAGTATTAGCTATCGAAGCCAAAGAACACTTATCTGCTGATGTCATCCTGCGATCGTTGTCATGGACGACCCTGGATCAAGTGGTTTTCCTTGATGGCATTCCAGTCGACGAGCGCCACAATGCCAAGATTGATTACGTTGCCCTCAATCGCAAACTTCAGAGCATGAAGGATCGGTAGACGACCGCATTTGCAAGCTTCCCGTTGAAAGAGGGATCCCAAATCGCACTCGCCGCCTCACGCGCCATACGCAAAAGTCACTAGCGCCATGGGTATCGACTTCCGATAGAGAGGGCCAGAAGCGGCAATCATCTGCTTCACACGGCTCGCGTCGCGATAACAATCTCGGACGTAAGCGTTCGATGCACGGGACATTTATTTGCAATTTCTAGCAACTTAGATCGCTGCTCATTCGTCAATGATCCACTTAGGTGGAGGTCCAGCTCAATCCGATCCAGCATGCCCTCCCTGGTTTCGCACTCGGCGCAATCTGAAGCATGGACCTTCGAGTGTCGCAGATTGACAGCAACCTCCTCGAGTGGCCATCCTTTTCGACGGGCGTACATGCCCACGGTGATCGAAGTGCACGCTCCCAAGGCTGCAAGTAGAAAATCGTAAGGCGACGGCCCTGTGTCCGTGCCACCTGCAGACACAGGTTCATCAGCCGCCATGCGATGCGGACCTGCGAAAACTTCCTGTGCGAATCCAGCAGCACTGCCACGGACGACCACACTTCTTCTTTCACTCTTTGCGGTTATTCCCGCCCCTTTCTGATGTACGTCGTCCATGAAGCCCTCCTGGAGCTCAGATGCTAGCCCTCTTATGATTTAGCGCCAGAATCGCTACTGTGTCACTCCACCTCGGCTTCACACGGCGGCCAGTGGCGTGACCCCAGCTGCTGTATTCCTTACCAGTACCCGTCCATCCGAAACTGCCGCCGTCTGAATGTAAGGGTCTTGCGCACCTAAGCCGGGCCTTCCGTGCTGTCGTGCGGCCGTATGGCAAATCGCAGCGCAGTTAACGAGAGGGCGGGGGAACTCAACTCGATTCAACACTTGGATTTGTTTCCCTAGCCATTATGAAAATATGGCCGAGAGGGTGGGATTCGAAGCCGGGACACTGAGAAATTCGCTGTAAACATGATAAAACCTAACTCCCTTATCGCCAAAGGGGGAATTTTGCCCAAAATGATTTTGCCATAAACAATGGAAAATCTGATGCGTCGTCAGGCACGCAATTGCGTAGAAAGGCGTAGAAAAATTTCCCGAGTGATCTACTCATCGCAGTTCACCCGAGTGAATGTTTGGTTGGCCCTAAGAAACTTCGACGTCGAACCACATAGTCTTCTCGAAGGATCGCGCGCCCACAACAACCGAATCCCTTGGCTGACACTCAAGCCTTTCGATCAAGGGTCGAAACGCTTGAGCATTTCGGCACGATGAGCCACGCTAGGTCCGAATCCGACCAAGTGGCTAGCCATTCACAACAATCACCATGGAACGTTTACGGACGTGACGGCCAAGACTGGAGCAGGCGCTAGCGGACGAAAATCGCGACGCTTGTGCCTGTCGTTTCGATAATGTATTTTTTCGTATCGACTCCGTCGAAAACATTTGTCACCGTCAGTCTGGCTCTCTCAGCCATATCTACGAAATCGGCGAGTCGTTCGGACTTTTGCGGAGCTTGAGCTGCGAGTGGGAGAGCATGATAAAAAGAACGAGCGCGGATAGAGTCCGCATTACGGCGTGGCGTAGACTTTGATCCAGTGATTGCGAATTGGCATTTTCACCTGCTTAACGGCCCCCTGCGAAACAACCTTCGAAACGATCAAATTCGAATCCTGCACTGGCATATGGCAATCCACACAATTTTTCACGATCTCTTGGCCAAGTTTCGGATATTCGCCGCAACTTTGAGGTTTATGGCAGCTAAGGCAACGATCCGAATACGCTGCGGCGTTGCGCTCGGGTGCGTGAACGTCATGGCAGAAGCTGCAAGTTATTTTCGTTGAGCTTTGATAACAGCGGCTGCGCTCGAGCAGCGCGACTTGGTTTCCATGCACGTCCACCTTGGCCTCCGGGTCTGGCTGCAGCAGTTCCAGGTAATCGGCGAGGACCTGCCCCGGAACGAACGAGAAGGCCGGTGCGCGCGGTTCTCCCAGTCCGCCATGGCACTCTGCGCACATGTCCATCTGCCTGGAGCGCGAAAGTTTCCGCGGATTCACGATTTCCGAATTCTCTTCGCCGTCTTTGTCCGACGGCCTTCTGTATGGCGACTGCTCCGGCTGCCCCGCATGCTCCGGCTTAGATCGTTCGAACTCGACGTGCTGGCGTCCTGGACCGTGACACTTCTCACAAGAAATTCCCAGCACCGCGCTTCTTTTTTCATAGCGATTCTCGGGAGGACCAGACCGAAGGGCGGTGAAATAGGTGGCGTGGCACTCCAGGCATCGCGGGACCACTGGTCGATTAAAATCGGCTGTGCCGTCGACATAACCGGGGCTATTCACCCATTGCCGAAGAGGAGTCCAGTACGATACCGGCAATTGAAAGAGCCGGTCGCCTTTCCAATACAAATAGGTCTGGCCTCTTTGTCCCGAGCCCACCACCATGTCGATGCGCTCGGTTTGCTTTTGCTCATCGGGCGGTTGCCAAAAAACCGCGGTTTCGTAGTAGCTGCCTTTTACGGCAGTCATCGTGAAGTGCAGATTCGGATCGAAAGTTCTGAGAGTATTGGAACCTGCTGTGAATTTTCCGGCCATCGAATTCTCACTGGGAAGCTGAGAAGTAAGATGGTGCGCGGTGTGCAGATAACCGCTTTCAACGTCTTGATGGCACGACTGGCACGCATCGTCGCCGGCATAGTTTTCGCGATTCGCCTCCTCTTCATTCAGCGCGAGGCCCGCCCCATGGCGATTCGCAGTCGATGCAGTCGTCGATGACCCAGGCGCTGACATAAGAGAAACAAACGCCCATGCGCTCAAGCCGAGTAGCACTGCTCTCAAAATTAATGCGTTGAAAAACTGGCTACCTGGCAAGAGCTTACTCCCCGAATGGTCACGGTAGCAGATTGTCTCTATGCCCTCAATCGGATGCGCCAGCGCAGCAATGCGGGCGGTGAAACACCCTCTAATGGGATGACCAATGGCCAATTTGCCGATACGTTTCGGTTTAATTTTTCGGTACTTTCCAGTAAGCTGCTGGCTTGCCAAACGGTAACCATTCGCATGCGGAGAACCGCGCCAGCAGAGCCCGGCTGAAGTCGAAACCGCGACCTGTAAAGCGCCACGTCACCATCCGCGAAGTCGCCAAGGCCGCGGGCGCCTCCGTCTCCACCATTTCCGCCGCGCTGAACAATTCTGATTATGTGAGCGCCCGGATGCGCAGCCGAATCGACCAAGCGGTCAAAACTCTGCGATACAGTCCGAACGATCTCGCGCGAAGCCTTCGCCTCCAGAAAACGCACTCCATCGCAGTAGTAGTCCCGGATCTGTCGAACAATTTCTATATCGAGCTCGTCCGAGGCGCGACGGATTATTCCGCTTCGGCAAATTATACGGTCCTAATCGGTGATTCTCGGGAAAGTTGGGAAGAGGAACGCAATTATCTCGATTCTTTCGACCGAAGACGCGTCGACGGAATTGTGCGCGTACCTCCGATTAACCCGGGCGCCGAAAAAGGTCGGTTCCGCGGAAATCTCCCGGTGGTTTACGCGGACCGCCACCCACTCGACCGTGATTCCTATGTGGGAAGAGTCGGAGTCGACAATACGCGCGCGGCGGAAAATGCTACTGGCTACTTACTCAGCCTCGGGCACCGCCATATCGGAATCATCACCGGCGATGCCTCGAGCGGCACATCCGTCGAAAGACTCCGGGGATTTCTCAGCGCGCTTCGCGTCGCGAAAATTCGACCGGACCGCTCCATGATTCACAACGGCCACAACGACATGGAGAGCGGCCATTTCCACGCCATGCGGCTTTTGACGAGTGGAAAGCGCCCAACCGCTATTTTTTGCACCAACAACATGATGGCAATGGGCGCGCTCGCTGCTATTCAAGAGATCGGGCTTGCCTGTCCCGAAGAAATCAGCCTCCTCGGCTTCGATGATTTTTATTGGGCCACGCTTTTGCGACCCAGGCTCACCGTGGTCCGTCAACCTGCAAGAGAGATCGGAATGATCGCGGCGCGAATCTTGATCGATCACATCGAAGGACGCTTGAGCGTTCCTACGCCCGCTCTTCTCAATACCCAGCTAATCGTCAGAGACTCCTGCTGCCCTCCGAAGAACAACTAGACGCCAATTAAAAAGGATTCTAAGCGATCGTCGTATCGGTCTTCGTGTGCACAAACGGCCATACTTTCGCCGTCCTGGCCCATAAGAAAAACGCACCAATTCCTAACAACAAAAGAATCAGAGCGGTGCCAATATTTTCGCGTTGCTGCGGCGCGGTTGCCACATAGATCCACCCGATTAGCGCCACCAGTGCCGGCACTGGATAGAGCGACATGTGAAACGGCAACGCGATTCCTCTGCGAAATTTCCGGATCGCAAACACTGCCAACACCTGTGGAATAAACTGAAAAACAATCTGGATGATCATGAAAGCGGAGAGCAGCCGCCCGAGCGAAAGCCAGCAGAGCGGTATGGACATCGCGCTGATGGCCACAAGTGAAACAGTCGGAAAGTGTCCCGTTGGATGAACACGGCCGAATACACGAAAGAACTTCCCCTCGGCCCCTGCGGCGTAGAGGATGCGCGAAAAGCCCAGTGTCATGGTGAAAATCCCACCGAGAGTTGCGAACAAAATCAGGCATGTCATCACCGAGGCCGCGCCGGAGCCATATATTCTGCCGATGAAATCCGACACCACCGATTGAGAGACCGCAGCTTCGCGCCAGGGAATTGTCCCGATGATCACCACGCTCATTAACAGATAAAGAACGGCAACAATCACAACCGAAAGCACAATCGCGCGAGGGATATTTTTTGTCGGATTTTTAATTTCGCCGCCCACATAGGTGACGTTGTTATAGCCGCCGTAGTTATACATTGCAATCAGGGTCGCCCCTGCCAAGCCGTAAAAAAATCGTTGGTCCGGGAAGAAAGCGCCGGGCGGAAAATCGAATGCCATCCTCGTGTTGAAGTGCATTAGCCCGGAGATGATGATCCACAACATCGCAATCAACACCACCGCTAAGATAATGACTGAGTAACGGCCCACCGAATTTACCGGTCGATATAATAGGAACGTGATCAGCACGCAAACGCCCGCGGCGAGGGCACCTATGCCGGCGTGGCTCAATCTGGGCAGAAAGTAGTGCGTGTAGTCGGCAAAGCCCACCGCCGCACCGGATATGCCCAATGGCGCTACAAAAATTATCTCCCACAGAAAGAGGAACGAGATTAGATGTCCCCAGGTGCGTGCATTGAACGCTTCTCGGAAATAAATGTAGGCTCCGCCCGCTCCCGGCATCGCCGCGCCCAGTTCCGCATAAACCATTCCGTCGCAGACCGAAAATAATGCCCCGAGAAACCAACCCAGCACTGCCTGCGGTCCGCCCATCGCCGTAAGAATCACTCCGATGGTGATGAACGGGCCGATCCCGATCATATTCAGCATGTTCACGGCGGTGGATTGAGCTAAGCCCATGCCCCGAACAAGTTTTTCGGAAGCCCCGGCGATCTCAAGGGGCAGATGGGGTACAGAATTTTCGGGTGAGTCCAGCATAGTAGGTTATTTCAAAATTAGTTATCGGGCGGGCACTATAGCAACGCGGTCCAGCGCGAGCAAGCAGAGAACGGGGACGCTTGCGGATGAGTTGCATAGTGCGGACAAGAAGATATCGCCACTTGGGAGCACCGCGCATCGGGAATTGTTGGCCCCCACCTCCAGGCAGCCTCCCGCGATGATAAGCTGCCAACACCGAAACGATTCGAGGAAATTGCTGGATTCGATGAGGTTCCCAGGGCGTAGTAGCCCGGCATTCAGCATCTACACTTTCGTGAAAAAACGAGCTTTGTTACGATGGATTAAGAAGCAGGTAAACGCAATAATCGTGACGACGCGCAGAATTTTGTGCATGGCCGCCCTGTTCGCAAGCGCGTACTTGTTTTTTTCCCCTGCGCACGCTCTCTCCGCCCTTCAGAATCAGTCCGCACCACAAAGACATTCAACGAGTTCCCTCGGGGCGATCGCCGAGGCGCGCTCTTCTCTCGCCAACCAAAACGCCGAAGGTGCAATCCAGATACTCTCGAATTACCTCCAAACCCGGCCGCAAGACTCCGCCGCACGCACTTTGCTCGGCCAAGCTTACGCGAGTCTCGGCCAGAACGACCGTGCCGAAGAGGAGTTTCGCACCGTCTTGCAGAGCGCGCCGGACGATTCCATCGCGCTGGCCGCACTCGGTGAGTTATACGAACAGGCCGGCCAGCTTGAAAAAGCGGAACCCTTATTGGCGCACGCAGCAAAAGCGAGTGGCGGCGTTCCTCAGATTCGAATCGAATGGGCTGTTGCTCTCGCCCGCCTCCGGAAATACAAAGAAGCTCAAAGCGCATTGGCCGGGATATCACCGCCAAACGACCCCGATAAGCGCATCCGACTGCACCGCCTGAAAGGCTCTGTTGCGCTGGGTCTTGGAGACTCTCGCACCGCCGCATCAGAAATGGAAAAAGCTTTAATGCTGAAGCCGGCGGATACTGCCCTCGTGCTGGCCACTGCCGTGGCCGAACTGCAATCGAAGAATGCGAAAAGGGCCACCAGTCTGGCGGGACCTGTATATTCGCAGACGGGCAACCCCGAAGTCGGTTTTATCGTTTTGCAAGCGGAATTGGAATCCCGCGCTGACTTCCATCCAACTTTGAATTCACTTCGAGCGACGCCGCTCCCTCCCTCGGAGCAGCTGGCTTTTCGACAGCGTCTCGCAGCGGTTTTGATCTCTCACAAAGAAATTGCCGAGGCCATTACGGATCTCCAAGCGGCAGCGAGCCTCGATCCGAGCCGTCCTGATTTGCAATACAACTTGGCTCTTGCCCAGTTTCAGGCCGGTCGCCCGGAAGATGCTGCGAAAAGCGCCGAAAAGTGCAAAGACCTCGGCGATGATGCCGATCTCGAAAGCCTGATCGGCGATATTCAAGAAGCGCGCGGAAACAACCTCGACGCCGTTAAAAGTTATCAGGCCGCCATCGCCTTGGCTCCGAGCGAAGAAAAATACCGTCTCTCGCTCGCCGTGGAATTAATCCGCCATAGCAACCTTGACGCTGCCCGAGTGGTCCTCCAACAGGCCCAGGCGATGCAGCCAAACTCTTGGCGCATCGAGTTGGCACTTGGCATGGTGGAATATCTTGCCGGAACCGATGACGACGCAACGCGCTACCTCTTGCATGCTTTCGAGCTGGCGCCGCAGCCCGAAAACGCATTGCAATCTCTGGCAGACGTCCAGATGGACCGCGCCTCGGCACCCGATCCTGCGGCTATTGCGAAGCTGTGCGAATATTCCGACCACCACCCCAACGATGGCCGCATGCAGTACTACTGCGGTGCGGTGTCCTTTCGCCGGGACTACGTTACCGGTGACAAATCTCGCGCTGACGAGATTCTAAAGCGCTTGCATACATCAGAAAGCCTTCTTCCAAAAGATGCCTCGCCGCATTGTCAGTTGGGAAGAGCCTATCGATGGCTGGAGCGATGGCCAGAGGCTCTCAGCGAATCCAAAATCTGCGCTCGCCTGGATCCGGATTCCGCGGATGCCCACTACCGTCTTGCCCAGATTTACCAGCACCTGGGACAACCAGTCGAGAGTCAAAGGGAAAGGAAACTTTTCGAAGTCGCGTCAACCAAGGTCGCCGATGAAAATGCCCACCGTGAAGCTACGATGAAAACATTCATCTACAGCATGCAGAATCAGGCGCCCGATCAAAAATAATCGTCTTCCAGCGCTTGTCGAATCAAATCTAAGCAGCTTACTGCTCGGATTTCCGCATTTCAGGATTTTTCCCCAGGCTGACCATATTCGCAAAAATGCGATACGCGCCCGGCACTCCCTCGGGCATCTGGCGATAAAACGCATACGCATTGTAAATATATGTGCCCTTACCGTATCGGGCGTAAACGAGCCCGCCTTTTTGAGGTTCTTGCCCAGGATCGTGCGTTTCGATCAAGGGCTCATAACTTGAGTCCCAGCTCTCCAGGAACTTAGACCCGCGCTCCTCTATCCAATGTTCGAAATCTTTACTAGTGATTTGGTTGGGCCAGGTGAAAACCGGGTTTTTCGGTGCGAGGATTTCCACCCGGGAATTCTCGTCAGTCACTTCTTGCGGATTCGAGCCCATCTTGTAGGGATATGGGCCATAGTTGTGATCGTATTCCGGCGTGTTGTATTGCACTATTACGACGCCGCCGTTCTTTACGTAATCGAGAATTCGCCCATTGTAGGTTTTGAGGTCGTCGCGCACTGCGTAGGTGCGCACGCCCAGAACAATCGCGTCAAATTTTGAGAGATTTCCATTGGCGAAATCGCCCGCGCCCAGAAAATGAACTCCGATGCCCAGGTTCTCCAGAGATTGAGGCACGTCGTCGCCCGCACCGGTGATGTATCCGATGTTCAGATTCGGCGCGACCTTTACATCAACTCCCGTCGTCCGATAAGTCGAAGCGCGATACAAATTGTACGGACGCAATCCGGTATAGCCAGCGGTGCGATACCCCTCTTTGTATTCGTGGCCCTCGTAGGTGGCCACGGCCGTAATCGTGTACGGCTTTTCCGCAAGTGCCTCCGGCGTGACCTGAAAATTGAGCGACTGATCATCACCGTCCTTCGACGTTGAAAACTCTTCTGTCGGCGCCTTCCAGCCACTTGGCAGCTCGAGTTTCACGAATCCCTTTGCCGGTCCCTTCACGTTGCTGTGGATCTTGACTGTCAAATCAAACGACTGTGAATTCAATGGAACAATTCCCGCCTGCGGCGCAATAGAAACCGAAATGGCCGGACCCACGATCAGCGGGTTGAGCACCGTGCCCGCCCCCGTTACGCTCTCGACCGACTGCACCACCTGCGCCAATTCAAACGCCACTCCATCAAAAACGAATTTCACTCTGGCGGCCAACGGATACGGCGCTAAAGGCAGGCTGAGATCTTTCGAAACCTGGATGTCATAGTAGGCCTGCTCGATATCGGGACGCGTGAAATAGGGCCGCGTGTAGCCCGCATCTGCCGGCACGTGAACTGTGAATCTAAAATTCGCGGACTGATTTCCTTTCAGCGTGGCTCCCGCTTGCATGCTGCCCGTGCCGCCTTGCGTGTCTCCACCGCTGCTCCATTGTTCGTCCGCCGGCGGATCCACTTCGGCGCTCTGCACTTCCACCGGAAGGTCGGTCGGATTCGTCACGTGCAGTTTTACCCAAAATTGCTGACCGGGAATCGCCACCTGGAACGTTGGCTGGTTTCTGAAAAATCGAGCGAACGGTCCGGTCGGCTCTTTCTCGGGAGTCACTGTTGCGAGTACCGAAATGCCCAGCGATTCGCCCAGCGAATTTTCGAATTGCTCCTGCTTCACCTTTAATTCGTGTGTCACATCGTATTTCGATTCAGCGGTCAGGTTGCTGCTCGCAACTTTTTCGATGAGCTCATTGGTTCTCTTCAGCCCTTCGGCGAGCGTGGGAGCAATTGCTTCAGGGTGCTGGGCGGAAAAGTCGTTCATAGCCTTTTCCACGAGAGAATTAATTTGTGAAAGACCGTCTTTCAGGAATGTCGTGTTCCCTCCGAGGGCCAGCGTCGCGATCCCCTCGAGTGAAACGTCAATGCCATCGAAGAAAGAAGACTCTTTCTCCGGAACTGAGACCAGCGAGGCAAACCGGTGATACGCCGTCATCTCCGCTTCCGCGGGCGGCAAGCCGGTACCTCCGTTCTGCGACTTTTGATGACCGAGTCCCAGGTGCGCTACCTGCAGATACGTGTATCCCAGCATCGGATCGTATTCGCCTTCCGGGACTTCCACGGAATGCGTCAGCGCGCCCTTGATGACTGTGCCATCCGTGTAGTTATGAAATTCCGCTGGATAGAACTTTCCATCTGCATAATCAAAAATTCCTTTGTCCGTGACCGGAGAAAATGGCACTAGCGCGTAATCTTTTTGCGGCTTCCACGGGCGCAGTCCTGCTTTGATCTGATCTGGAAACATCGATGGATCGCCGGCGGCCCTGTAGGCCTCTTGCGCCATTTGCCCGGCAACCTGATGATTGCCGTGGCCATCCGTGCGCCCACCCACAAAAACGGAAGTGATCACCAGCGGACGGGTCATCCGTACAACTCGCACCACCTCCGAGAGCGTCTGATCGTGTCCCCACTTCTCCAGCGCTTCCTCTTTTGTTTTCGAAAATCCGTAGTCAATCATGCGCGTCCAGAATTGCTGCACGCCGTAATATCGACCGGCGGCCAGAAGTTCCTCGGTGCGCACCAAGCCAAGCGCGTCGAAATAATCTGACGACATCACATTGGCGCCGCCTTCCCCTCGATTCAGCGTCAACAAACTCGCCCGCGCGCCCTGCCCGCGCGACTCGTACGTCAACATCCCGCCATCTTCATCGTCGGGATGCGCGGTGACCATCATCACGCTCTTGCGAGTGTGTAGTTTTAAAAGGCTCTGCCAAAGCGCCGCCGCGCCTCGATCGAAACCCAGCGGCGCCGCCGCCACCAGCGGGTTTGGATTAACAGCCGTGGGCGATTGGGCCCGCAGGGAATCCCAGCGGGATAAAAATGGGAGCAGGCAGCACAACGCTGCGAAAATCAAAGGGAGACACCATTTCAGTCGTGATGCCATTCTTTCTCCTGTGAGTGCAGCAAATTATCTGGCGAGAATTTTGACCAATCGCTGACTCGCGAAGGTGCTGAGAGGATTGCGAAGTGCGAAGCGCTTCGAACCGCTTCCCGTGCCGCGGCAATCGGCATTCAGCCTCCACGATGTTGGTCGGAGCAGCAAGATTGTACTTCCCGGAAAAATGTTGTCAATTACCAAAACGTTTTGGCACCGATTTGGCCAGCAAACTACGCTGCTATGTAAACGCTTATTTCGCCCACGCCCCGCCGATCCGGTGGAAATACGCTGATCCTCGCGGCACTCCGCACTAACTTTCTGCGCGACCGATCGTCACATGCCAAGGTCCTGACAAAAATTGCCTTGACAACGATTTTTGCGGATGCTAAAAATCCGCGGATAAAGGACCGAATCGTTTCGGTACAACGCAGGGGTGCGTTGTTGGGGGGCGGGATTACTCGAATCTTTTATCAGTCTCTTCCGATTTTATTACGAAGGCTTGCCTCCTATGGCGAATGCGGTGCTGAGGTGCGTCTCACCGCGACCTCGCGCTGGCCATTTGGCCGTATTATCTGCTGCGCTGAGCCAGCATTAAGAGCCTTGGGGATGAATTAGTGGATGGATTACTGGTTAGTCTGAAATCCAACGACGTCAAGGATCGGGAGACCGCGATGAATCCTATAAATCCATGGATGAAAATTCGAGGATTTTCCAGCTGGGCGATTTTGGCTGTTGCGTTTCTCAGCATTTCTGCCCTCCCTTCTTGTGGGCAAACCGATCGCGGTGCCATTGAAGGAAAGGTCGCGGACGCGAGCGGTGCTGTGGTCGCCGGTGCCTCGGTGACGATCACCAATAACGACACGGGGGTCGCCATCAGCGTAACTGTCGATAACGCCGGGGAGTATCAGGTTCTGACCTTGAGCCCTGGCAAATACTCGATCAAAGTGACTGCCCAGGGCTTCGAGACCGCCGTGCAAAACGACGTCGAAGTGCACGTGCAGGACCGCCTCAACCTCGATTTCTCTCTGAAAGTCGGATCGGTAAGCCAGGAAGTGGTAGTCACCACCGGCGAGCCAGTCCTGCAAACTCAGAACGCCGATCTCGGAAGTGTCGTGAGCGAACAGCAAATCAACGATCTTCCTCTGAATGGTCGGCGCTACGCCGATTTGGCGCTGTTGGAGCCCGGCGTCCAGAAAGATTACACCGCGGCCAATCCCGCCCCGGACCGCTTTAGCGTCAACGGAAACCTCGAACTCCAAAATGACTTTCTGCTCAACGGTATCGATAACAACTCCTTCTCTGAGAACCTGCAGGAATTGTCGGCTCAGGTTGTGCAACCGCCGCCCGATGCCTTGCAGGAATTCAAGATTCAGACCCGCACCTACTCTGCGGAATTCGGCAATTCTGCGGGTGCTGTAGTCAATGCCACTATCAAATCAGGCACCAATGGCTTCCATGGAGATTTGTTCGAGTTCTTCCGCAATAAGGTTTTAAACGCCAATTCGTGGATCAACAATGTTACCGGTACGCCCCGCGGGGGCTTCTCTCAAAATCAATTCGGTGGACAAGTTGGCGGCCCGATCCTGAAGGACAAGCTCTTCTTCTTTGGCGATGTTGAGCGCTTCACCAGCAGGCAAGCCACTACCGTTGTAAGCACGATTCCAACCCCATTGATGGATCAGGGCAATTTCACTGAATTACCCTACGCTTTGAGCAATCCGCAGGTTCCGGGACAGTCCGGATGCTACGTCGGAAATATCATCCAACCGACGAGCACCACCGGCCAAACGTGTTTCGATCCGGTCGCACAAAAACTAATGGGTTTGCTGGCTGGTACCGCGCAGCCGAATATTCCCTCCGCCGTGGCCGTGCAAGGGATCCCTGCTGGCTGGACGGGCGCGCCGAACTACGCATTTTCAACCTCCATTCCCAATGACGTCTATTCTACGGACGGTCGCGTCGACTTTAACATGAACGCCAAGAATCAGATATTCGGCAGCTACAGCTACCGCCATGTGAACCGCCAGGATCCGCTGTGGACCTCCAATCCCCTGATCGGCAACGGCAATTTCGCGACGCAATATAAGTGGCACCAGCAGTTGCTGGCCTTGGGATGGACTCACGAATTCTCGAGCAATTTAGTGAATGACGTGCGATTCGGTTTTAATCGTGACTACGCGCATAGCGATCCAAATGGCCTGGCCGTCGGGACTTCCGAGGCCGAATCCGCCATCGGCTTGACGGGAATCCCGCCCGGACCGAATGACGCCGGTTTGCCCCCGATATTCTTCAGCGGCTTGAGGACCATCGGCACAGGTGCGTGGCGGCCTCAGTATCAGATTACCCAAGCTTGGAACCTCGTTGAGAACCTGAACTGGCTAAAAGGCAATCACAGCTTCAAGTTTGGTTATCAATATCTGCGGCGCTCCGACAATTTCTTCGACATCGAAGCTCCCCAAGGGGCTTTGATCGAGCTGGGATTCGTCACCGGCAGCGAAAGTATCGGTCTTCCCGACCTGCTCCTGGGGGACGCCAATATCGTGATCTACACCACACCCCACGTCGTCCATTATTTCCAACCGGGGCACTCCCTATATGCCATGGATACTTGGAAGGCGACCTCTAAACTCACACTTACCTATGGTCTCCGCTACGAACTTTTCGCTCCACTGATCGATAGAAATAACCAGACTTCAAATTTCACGCCCGCTAACGGCGGAGGAATCGTTACCGCGGCTAGCAACGCATCTGGTTGGTCGGATCGCGCGTTGATTCAATCTGACCTGATCAATTTTGCCCCGCGCCTGGGTTTTGCATATCAGATGTTTCCAAAACTCGTCTGGCGCGGCGGTTACGGCGTTTATTACCAGCACGACAACCGCATCGGTTCAGAGTCGTTGATTCAGCTAAATCCGCCACAGTTTATAGATACGAACCTCTCTTCAGGCGCGACGAATCCCGTCTTTGAGTTAAGGAATGGATTCCCTGCGGCGGCCACCTCTCAGACTGCAGCGAATCTCTTTTTACCTGGAATTGAAATACGCGCCCAGGACCCCAACCAGAGAACGCCTTACGTCGAACAGGCCAGCTTTGGCTTGGAATATGAAATCGCGCGCAACACCGCTTTCAGCGCCACCTACGTTGGCAACTGGGGCCGGCGCGAGGAACGCGTACGCGATTACAACCAGCCCAAGGTCACAGGTTTCGATGGGGGCTGTCCTATTTTGCAGTATCCCTACCCAAACCTGACCACCGCAACCACCGTGGACACCTTTACCGCCACAGGTTGCTCCAATCCAACTCAGCATACCTATCTGGAAACAGCCACGGATGATGGCAATTCCGACTACAACGGTCTCCAGGTGCAGCTAAGACAGAGGATGTCTCACGGCTTGACCTACTCAGTGGGTTACACCTTAAGCCATGGCCTCGCTAATTTCCGCGACAACTTGACGGCCACACAGTTGCCTCAAAATTCCTACGGCTACGCTAACGAGATGGGCAATTCGGTTTTCGACATCCGTCACCGTTTTGTCAGCAATTTCCTATGGGAATTGCCTGTCGGTCGAGGGAGAGCATACATGAACGGAAACGGTTTCGCCGCCCGTTGGCTGGGTGATTGGCAATTCAACGGGATCGTCACGGTCCAGAGCGGAAGTCCGTTTACAGTCACTGCCAATAATAATGGCTTAGTGGACAGCAACAATCCCGTGTATGCCAACTGCATAGGCAATCCATACGCTGGCCGGACAACCAATCATAATTTGTACACCACCACCGGGTTTTATCTCAATCCCGCTGCCTTTTCGCAGCCCGGTCCCGGACAGTTCGGCACTTGTGCTCCCTACCAGTTCTACGGTCCTGGACTCCAGGATTGGGATCTGAGCGTTTTCAAGTGGTTCAACTTCACCGAGCGCGTCCGCCTGCAATTCAGAGCTGAATTTTTCAATGCCTTCAATCATCCCAACTTCCAAAATCCAAGCCCGGTAGTCGGCAACTCGGGTTCATTCAAGATCTCCAACACGCTCGCGCCAATTCTCGGCAGCGATTCGGGCGGACCCGGTGACCCCCGTGAAATCCAGTTCGCACTGAAGCTGTATTTCTAGTTTTCCGGTGCGGAAGCAGCAGTCGCCACTTCCGCATGTTCCCGATAGGAGGGGCGTACGGAAACAAACGCGATTCCGAGAGTGTCTTGCTACAACGGCGCCCGCCAGAGCGTCCGATCCTCGCACCCTTGATCGAGCTCAGAGGCTGCACCCCTCTCTATTGGGGATCGTAACAGCTAGGAAAGCAGGTCTCGGCGATGCCACATCGGGTCGGAATCATTGGCGGAGGAGGCATCGGCAGCATCCACGCCGCCATCTTGGCAAAGGATTCCCGCGTCACGCTACAGAGTATCTTCGACCTCGATTTCGCTCGTGCCCAGGCAATGGCAGCTAGATTCGACTGCCAGGCCGCCCAATCCATCGGCCAACTCCTGAAACAATCTGACGCCGTCTTCGTCTGCACTCCCAACACAACTCACGAAGAAGTGGCTACCCAGGCATTACAAGCCGGCAAGCATGTTTTTTCCGAGAAGCCTTTCGCTTTGAATCTCGAGTCCGCTACCCGCTTGCGCGATCGCGCTACTCGCTCCGGCCTCGTCTACCAGGTCGGGCACAATCGCCGTTTTGCGCCGGTCTATAAAATTCTCAAGGGCGCCATCGATCGCAACGAGCTTCGTCCTCTTTCTGTCCACGCCAAAATGAATCGCGGCGAGCTCCTCAACCCACCTTGGGTCTGGAACGCCAAGCTTACCGGCGGATTCCTTTACGAAACCCCCGTGCACATGTTCGATCTGATGACCTTTTTCTTTGGCAATGTCGATTGGGTGCAGGTCGCCGCTCGTGCTCACGAACATGACGAGTTGGATGACTTCTCCATTCTCATAAGTTTTCAATCGGGTGTGCAGGCGACGATGAAAACTTTCGCGCATTCCAGCTGGCATTTGCCCTTCGAACGCTTCGAGGTTTATGGCATGCACTCCACTTACGAAACCTTCGAAATGGAAAAAATCTCCGTCACCACCGGCTTGGCTTCTCCCACCACTACCTACGACTTCTCTCTGGCCAGCGGCTCTGAGAAGTGGGGTTACATTGAAGAGGACAAACTATTCGTCGACGCTCTCGATGCAAAATCGCCTGCGCCGGTCACTGCCGATGACGGCTACAACGTCGTGGAATTGATCGAAGCCTGCTACCGCAGCGCCCGCGAAAGTCAGCGTGTTTACCTGCCGCGCTAGACGGGATCAGCAAGGTATCCCTGCCGCGCTTGTGAGGAAACTTCAAAAATTCAAACTCGTCGCCACGACGTGGCGTTCCCGTATCGCGCGTTCTACGCCGCTTGCAACTTCATCTGCAATCCAAATGCCTGCAAATAATCCGTCAGTATCCCTTCAGCCTCTCGCTTACCGACCAGCGGATTCTTTTCCAGGGCCGCGAGTGCCGTCTGCCGTGAATGTTCCCCCGCAGCGCGTGCCGTGAGCCGCTCGTATTCTTTCACCTGCAGCAGCAACGCACGAACAGCTTCTGGCGCCTGACCAACCGGTGGTACTTGGATGCCGTTCGACGAGACTTCACACGGCAGCTCGACCGCATCATCCGCCCGCAGATCTTCGAGGGCCCCGCCATTGCGAACCGTCAGCGGAATCAACGCCGGCGTCTCTGAATTCAGCGCCCGAAGCACAAGCAGCGCAATTCGCTCGTAACCCGAAAATTCGGAATAGAGCTGCTGATCCTTACGTCGCGCCCCCGCCGTTGCTTCGATGCTAAAATAAGACGCATTTCGTTCCCGCAAATAGCTTTCATAGAGTTCGATCAGTTTCGAATCCGGCGTCTGCGCCAGGTTTTGAAATAGCCGCGAGTTCATCGCCGCGATCGCCTGGCCCCGTGACTGGCCGCTCTTCTTCGTATTTTTGTACGCGGCCCCCGGGAAGTAATAGAAATAGAGGTACTCGGTCGGCAGCAGTCCCAGATTTTGAATGAACTCTGTGGGAAAAAGGCCGTGCCGGTAGCATTTCTGAATAGTCTCGGGCGAAGACAATATCTTCGGCAGTAGTTCCGTACCATTCTCGTCGCGAATGGATCGCACCCAGCCCAGGTGATTCAACCCCAGATAATCGAAGCGCAGGTCGAATGGATTTCGATCCAGTGCGTGAGCGATGGCCTCGAAGGTTTCAAGCGGAGTATCGCAAACTCCGATCACCTTGACGCGCGAATGATTTAGCAGTCCTTGTGAAATAATCCCGACTGGATTTGTGAAGTTGATCAACGTTGCTCGCGGCGCCACACGTTCGATCAGCCGCGCATACTCGAGCATGGTCGCGAGATTCCGCATCGCGCACGCGAACCCGCCCGCTCCCACGGTCTCCTGACCGACCAAGCCGTGCGCCAGAGCTATCGTCTCGTCTTTCACTCGCGCCTCAATTCCGCCCACGCGAATGCTGGTGATCACATAGTCCGCTCCGTCGAGTGCAGCCTCGGGTTTATCGTAACTCTTAAGCCGTGCGCGGAGTCCGCTCCGCTTGCCCATTGCTTCCGCAACTCTTTTCATGGTCTTCAGCCGTTCAGCATCCGTGTCCCACAGCGATAGTTCATCCAATCCCACATTCTCACTGAGCGCCGAAAGTCCGTGCACCAGCAGCGGAGTCCTCACCCCCGCGGCACCGATGAGAGTGATTTTCATGGTCGCCTTCTTCCCTCCCCAATGATTTGCTTTCGCCCAATTTTAATTCGCGTTGCGATCAAATGCTCAGTGTTGAGCTTCAGTTCAACGCAACATTTCCATCAATTTCTTAAGCTTTTGTCGCGTCGGGATCGCAGCAGAGCCGCCTGCTCCCGTCGTAGCGAGCGCCCCGCACACATTTCCGGCTCGCATGCATTCCTCAAGCGGCCATCTGGCAAGATAACCATGAAGGAACCCGCCATTGAACGCATCGCCGGCGCCCGTCGCATCCACAGCGCGCACCCGAATCGATTTCATCCGCACGATCTTGCCATCGCGAATCGTCAGCGAACCATCCGGACCCAGCTTGATTACTGGGATTCGCACGGAGCGAGCTAATTCTCTCGCCGCAGCCTCGACGGTTTTTTCGCCGGTGATGGCTTTAGCTTCGGCTGCATTCGGAAATGTAAATTCGCACTGCCTGAGTAGAGACGCCATTCCCGGCAGACCGAACAATTCAGGGTTCCATCCTGAATCCATCGAAACCGTCAAGCCACGCTTGCGAACTTTCTTGATCGCTGCCGTCCACTTCTGCGGTGAGCGTGTCGCACATGCCAGATGCAAATGCTGTGCTTTGCTCACTTGCTTCTGTACCACGCCACTCGCAAGAAGCCGTTCAAGTTTCGCATTGATCGCGTCGTGCGTAATCATCGCCCGATCGCCCTCGAAAGCCGCACAAACCGTTATCGCGGTCGGGAAACGTTCGTCGATTTCAGACCCTTCCGTGGAGACACCGCCCTCCGCCATCTTTTGCCACTCGGGACTGCCGGGCGCGTCGCGTCCGACTCTCGTGATGATGTTGGTCGGGGTGCCCAGTTTCGCGGCTACCAGCGCAGTCGTCGCCACGCCGCCACCCGGAAATCGCGCGAAGCTCGCGGTCTTCAGTTCCTCGCCCATTCGCGGAATATGCGGAAGGTCATAAAAAACAAGATCGATAAAAAATTCGCCGAAGACCACCAGGCCTCGATTGCTTGGCCCAGAGGCCATGGTGAACATGGTTGGAATCATAGCAGGATTGCCGCGTATCGAGCCGGAACTGCCGACAGGTAGCCTTACGGAGGACACAAGAGCCAAAGGATGACTGTGCGCTAATCTGCTGGTCTGGCGGTAGGAGCCTTCTTCGTGCTTCTCTTCCTGTCCGCCGACAACGATAACGTGGGGCTTAACCTCCCTGTTAGAGTAGCTCGCTGTTCGACAGTAAGACCACCTTCGATTGATCGAAGATGTGCTTGAAAAGCTGGAATTTTGGGTGGGTATCTGATTTATTCGCTTTTTTCTAATGCTTGGCTTTTTGCGAAGTCCTCAGACGTAAAACCTTTTCGCAGAAAATTTCTGTTCGGCGTATAACCTTTTTTCTGCGATAAAAATAAATGGCGGAGAGGGTGGGATTCGAAGCCGAGGCACTGAGAAATTCGCGGTAATGATGGTGAAACCTAACCCTCAGTCAAGGCCAAACAGTGTTCTGAATGATTTTGCCATCAAAAATGGAATTTCTGACACAACGGGAAGCTGGCGATTGTGAAGAAAGGCGTAGAAAAATTCTACTGGCTTCTGGGAAAGCGCTGGCAAATCGATTGTCTTAAGGTAAAATGGCCGCTGCTGGGTTGTGAAACTCAGCGCTTCAAGGATCTTCCTATCGACGGCTACATCACAATTGTCGAAGGTGAGGAAAAGTGGAAGTAGCGCGACGCGCTGTTACAAGTTTCAGGATTCTGCTTGTGTTTGTGCTTGGTTGCGCGGGCGGCGCGCGTGCACAGGAACCAAACAATCCGCCTCCGACCTTTACCAAGGACGTAGCGCCGATTTTGCAGAAGCACTGCCAAACCTGCCATCGGCCTGGCGAAGCAGCACCTTTCTCCATGCTCACTTATGAGGAAACGCGGCCGTGGGCTCCCATGATCAAGATGGTGGTCACAAAAAAAATTATGCCGCCTTGGTTTGCCGACCCTCAATACGGACATTTTGCAAACGAACGATCGTTGACCTCGGATGAAATTCGGACCCTGGCGGCGTGGGTGAACGGAGGCGCGCAGAAGGGTCCCGCGGAAAATAGGCCACCTCTGACGACGAGTTTTGTAGAGGGCTGGGGCATCCTCACGCCAGACGTTGTGTTTCAGCTGCCCAAGCCTTTTTCGGTGCCTGCTGCGGGAGTGATGGACTATCAATATGTGATTGTCCCCACCGGTTTCAAGGAAGACAAATGGGTACAGATGCTCGAAGTTCGCCCAACCGACCGTGCCGTGGTTCACCACATCATTGCCTACCTCCGCGAGCCGGGCTCGAATTACTTCAAGGACCAGAAGCCCGGAGTTTTCTTTATCGCTTCCCCTCCGAAGGTTGACGAGAAGACGGACACGAGTGCACTGCCGAGCGACTTTCTTGTCGGTTACGCTCCAGGGCAGCCAGCCGAGATTCTGGATTCCGGCGAGGGAAAGCTGATCAAAGCCGGTTCCGACATCGTCTTTGAGGTTCATTACACGCCGAACGGAAAACCCACGATGGACCAGACCAAGCTCGGACTCGTTTTTGCAAAGACTCCTCCGAAAGAACGTGTGCTGACGCTCTCGGCTTCCAATGGCACATTCAAGATTCCCCCGGGTGATCCGGATTACAAGGTGGACGCCACGTTTGAAGTGCGCAAAAACGTGAAGCTCGTGGGTTTGCATCCACACATGCACTCGCGCGGGAAAGCGTTTGAGTACAGGTTGGTATTTCCCGACGGCAAGAAGGAGACCATCCTCAGCGTGCCTGTTTACAACTGGCATTGGCAGCTATGGTACAACCTCGCGGAAGCCATTGATCTTCCCCAAGGCACGAAAATTGAATGCACCGCTCATTTCGATAATTCGCCAAACAATCCCGAGAACCCGGATCCCACCAAATCTGTGATCTGGGGGCAACAGAGCTGGGATGAAATGATGGTCGGATTCTTCAACTTGAAATTTGACGCGACGATGTCTGCAAAAGAGTTATCCGCGCCGGAAGGGGCTATTCACGTCCACTAATACGTCCAGAGCTTTGCGAATCTCGCTTGCCAATATTTTGCAGTTCGTCCTGCTGCTCGCGTTTGCAGTATTGTTTGTGAATGACGTGGTTGCCGCACAAGGCAAAGCCCCGAACTTTCGTGTGATTGCATTGGCGGAACACGGTGGTATTCACAAGCCGTTTGTGGACGCGGCCAAGATCTGGCTTGGAAAATTAGCCACCGAGAATAATTTCACTGTGGATTACATTGAGGATACAGAGAAAATCGACGACGCATTTCTCGCAAAATATGCTCTGTTTATCCAGTTGAACTATCCTCCTTACAATTGGACAGACACGGCCAAGACCGCCTTCATCAAGTACATTGAACAAGGCAAAGGGGGTTGGATCGGATTTCATCACGCCACCCTGCTGGGTGAATTCGATGGCTTCCAGATGTGGCCGTGGTTCCACCAGTTCATGGGAGGAATTCGATTCAAAAATTACATCGCTACGTTTGTTACTGGAGAGGTTACTGTCGAGGACAAGAACCACCCGGCGATGAAAGGCCTCACTTCGCCGTTCGTGATCAAAGACGAAGAGTGGTACACCTATGACACCTCACCGAGGCCGAACGTCCACGTGCTGGCAAGCGTGGACGAGAAAACCTACGCACCCTCCACGGATCTTAAGATGGGAGACCATCCGGTGATCTGGACCAACGAGCACGTAAAGGCCAGGAACATCTACATTTTCATGGGCCACCGTCCGGAGCATTTCGACAACAAATCCTTCACGCAGATTTTTACGAATTCTATTTTCTGGGCCGCTGGCCAGCAGGAGAATCACGCAAAATGACGCATGGCACTGTTCCTGGAAAAATAAATCGCAGAAACTCCCTATCCACTGGGATTCGGGCGCAGTTCGCTGCTGCTCTTTTGTTCTTATTTTGGGGCGGCCCTGTCGCTGCCAACGATCCCGGTTTCAAGGTACTCGCTTTCTACTCCACGGATGTCGAACCCGATCACGTACACACTGCCAACGATGCTCTCGCCTCCTATCGGGATTTGGCCGCAAAGAATAATTTTGTGTTTGACGCGACTACCAGCTGGGCAAAGCTCAACGAAACAGACCTCAAGCCGTACCGGCTGATCCTGTGGTTGAACAATTTTCCGCAAACTCCAGAGCAGAGGGCGGCCTTCGAGAAGTATATGGAACATGGCGGCGGCTGGATCGGGTTTCACGTCGCCGGCTACAACGATGAAACTACAAAATGGCCTTGGTTTGTAGATTTCATGGGCGGAGCCGTGTTTTACGCGAATAACTGGCCGCCCCTTCCTGCGAAATTGGTTGTGGATGACCGCACGAGCCCCGTCACCAAGGACCTTCCCGCAACCTTTATGTCCCCGGCCAACGAATGGTATCTCTGGAAGCCGAGCCCTCGGCTCAATAAAAATGTCCAGGTACTCGTCACTCTGGATCCCTCCAACTATCCCATCGGCGTCAAAGACGTGATCCCCAGCGGCGACCTTCCGGTGGTCTGGACAAACACGAAGTACCAGATGATTTACATGAACATGGGCCATGGCGCAAACGGGGAAAAGATTTATTCCGACCCGACACAAAACAAGTTGTTTGCAAATGCGATTCTCTGGCTCGGGAACCGGAAATAGCTGGTGGCAGGAAAAAGTGGAGGCCGATAAGTGAAGATGCTACGGATGCTATTGCTCATTCTGTTTGTGGCATTCAGTGGCCGCTGCGGTGCGCAGACGGCCGCTCAGCCGAAGAAGCATCTTTTGGTCCTCGGAGAAGAAAAAGGCTACCGGCACGAGGCTGTTTCCCACGCCATCGCTACCATTGAGCGCCTCGGCCAGGAAACGGGATTGTGGAGTACCACCATCCGGACAGATACCGAAGTGCTGACGAAGAAAAAACTTGAGTACAACGCTAAAAATCTGAACGATTTTGACGCTGTGCTGTTCTATACCGGTGGGGAACTGGAAATGAATCCGGAACAGAAAGCTGCGCTTCTTTCGTTCGTCCACGACGATGGAAAAGGTTTTATCGGCGTCCACAGCGCTACCATCACCTTCACGGACTGGCCGGAATACGGCGAAATGATTGGCGGATACTTCGACGAACATCCCTGGGGCACCTTTGACGCACCCATTCTCGTCGAGGATCCAAACTTCCCGGGCATGCAGCAGTGGCCAAAGTCCTTTGTGCTGAAGGACGAGATTTACCAGATCAAGGATTTTTCGCGGAACACGGTGCGCGTTCTGATGCGGCTCGATGCCACCAGGCTGGACCTGAATAATCCGCGCGTTCACCGCAAGGATCTCGATTTTGCCGTGACCTGGGCGAAAATGTACGGAAAGGGGCGCGTCTACTACTCCACTCTGGGTCACGTGGAGCAAAATTGGGACGATCCCCGGATCCAGAAAATGTATGTGGAGGCCATCAAATGGGCCATGAGTCTCGTTGACGCCGATGTGACGCCGCGACCGATTACAGACCGATCCGGCCATACGCACTAAGACGGAATAAATGATGGCACGGCGTCGGCGGCACAAGGAATGGCATAAGTAAGTTCGTCACGGTGTCAACGTAAAGGCTGGTCTTTCACGAACACGGGATGGAGGTTCAATACAAATGTGGCGATTGATTTTCTCGTTGCTGCTGGCTTTCGCGGCCTGGGGGCAAACGACCCATCCGATTCTGGCCGTAGGTTCACCTGCGCCTGATTTCTCCTTGCCCGGCGTGGATGGAAAAATCCATCGTCTTGCCGATTACGCGGCCAGTCCAGTCCTGGTCGTCGTATTCACCTGCAATCACTGCCCGGTCGCGCAGATGTACGAGGAACGCATCCAGCAATTGCAGACGGACTACAGCGATCGCGGCTTAGCCATTGTCGCCATTCAGCCGAACAACCCGAAGGCAATTCGAATCGATGAATTGGATTCCTCGGATATCAGCGACAGTCTCGACGAAATGAAAATTCGCGTTGCGTACAAACATCTCCACTATCCGTACCTTTACGACGGCGAGACGCAATCGGTCACGCGCGCCTACGGACCTCAAGCTACACCTCATGTTTTCGTGTTCGACAAGGACCGCAAGCTGCGCTACGAAGGCCGCATGGACAACAGCTATCGCAAGGAAATGGTGAACACCCAGGACACCCGAAATGCGATCGACGCAGTGCTTGCAAATCGGGAAGTGCCCCTGACACACACGGGTGTTTTTGGTTGCTCGACGAAATGGCAGGAAAAATCCGCTTCCCGCATCGAAGCGCTCCGGAAAATCGAAGAGCAGCCGGTCAAAGTAGAAATGGCAACGGCTGGTGACCTGCAACGGCTACGTCAAAACCCCTCGAAACACATGCTGCTCATCAGTTTTTGGGCCACCTGGTGCGGTTCGTGCATCGACGAGTTCGGTGATTTTCAGGACACCTTCCAGATGTACAAGAATCGCGACCTAGAGTTGGTTACCGTCTCCGCAAACATGCCGGACGAAAAGCCCAGCGTCCTGAGAATGCTTGAAAAAAAGCATGCGACCAGCCGAAACCTGCTGTTCGATTCGAATGATACGGCCGCCCTTCAGGCGGCGTTTGATCCAACCTGGGAGTCGGCAGTTCCCTACACCGTTCTCATCGATGCCGGCGGCAAAATTCTCTACAAGAATCTCGGCACCGTGGACATGCTTGAATTGCGGCGCACCATTTTGGCGAATCTTCCTTCCGACTACATCGGCTTCAACCACTACTGGCAAGCAGGTTCCGCGCAGAAGCAACCGGTGAAGAGTGGCGGACGATAAGATCTTGCCCCGTACCTTGCAGCGATGGCTCTCCTCCTCGCAATTTAGAAATCCCTGGGAAGTACTCCTGAAATTCTTGTTTCCACTTGACTGCGCTTCCGGAGGCTCGATGAAGAAATATCTACCCGTGCTTCTGGCCGTGATTGCTGCACTTTGTGCACTGGCGCCGGTGACTTGTGTGGGCGACGAAATTCCAAAAACGGCTTGGAGGCGGCCCCTTGGACAACCGCTAGCGAATCCGGGTGTCCGAAAGAACAACTCAGACATCGACGATGGCTACTGGCAGGGTGCCCCGGTTGGCGGATTCGGCGCCGGCACATTTTCCAGGACCTATCGTGGTGACTTTGCTCGCTGGCACATCAAGGCTGGTGTTCACAAATACGCTCCGGTCTATGCGAACCAGTTCGCCATGTTCCAGCAAGTCGCCGGCGAACCCGCGGGAACCGCTCAGGTCCTCATGACCGATCATCCCAAGAACGGCGAACTCGCCACTTGGAAGTGGGATTATCCCGTCGGCGCAGGCGAATACGCCGCGCTATTCCCTAAATCCTGGTATGACTACAAGTGGGACAAGTTCCCGGCGCATGTCGTGTTAGAGCAGTTCTCTCCCGTGTTGCCGAACAACTACAGGGAATCGAGCTATTCGGTTGCGGTTTACAGGTGGCACGCAGAAAATCCCACCAACAAGATTGTCACCGTTTCCATCCTGCTCTCATGGACCAACATGGGCGGCTGGTTCCGCAACTATCTGCGCGATTTTCAAGGCGCCCTCAATCAGGGAAATCAGAACCATTTCCGCAAAGAAGCTGTCACTACTGCTGCGACTATGAAAGGCGTCGTCTTTGATCGCAGCCGGGCCGACGACGCCGAAAGCGAATGGGATGGTGAATTTTCGATCGCGGCAGTGGAATCACCCGGCGTGGAGGTCTCTTACCAGACGGAATTTCTAGCCGACGGCGATGGCAAAGCCGTTTGGACTCCTTTCTCCAAGGACGGCAAGCTCGCGGACAGTGATACTTCGTGGGTGAGCGCCAGTGAGAAATTGGGCGGCACCATCGCGGTCAAATTTATGCTTCAACCTGGCGAGAAAAAAATCGTTCCGATGGTAATAGCGTGGGATTTTCCCGTTGTGGAGTTTGGCCAGGGCCGTAAGTGGAACCGGAAGTACACCGACTTTTACGGCGTCAAGGGCCACAATTCTTGGGCTATCGCTCGGGATGGCTTGCTGCACGCCTCCGAGTGGAGCGAGGCCATCAACAGCTGGCAAAAGCCTTACGTCGATGACGAAAACAAGCCGGCTTGGTATCGAGGCATGCTTTTCAATGAGCTCTATGCTTTCACGGATGGCGGCACGTTTTGGGGACGCCAGGCGAACTCCGACCGCAATGCGCCTGCAACGTTCGCCCTCCTCGAGTGCTTCGACTACACCTACTACGGAACGTTGGACGTGCGTTTCTATGCCTCCATGCCACTTCTGAAGTTTTGGCCCACCATTGACAAACAAGTCTTGCGTGAGTTTGCACAAACTGTTCCTCACGAATGGCCCGAGCTGGGCCTTTGGGTTTGGAAAACCCAGCAGACGGGCGAGCCGGTCCTGCACAAACGCAAGAAAATTGGAGCTGTGCCGCATGATCTGGGCGTACCAGAAGGTGACCCGTTCATCACCGTTAACGAACCTGGCTGGCAAGACACCAATGACTGGAAAGACCTGAACTCGAAATTTGTTCTCATGGTTTATCGGGACTACGTGTTCACCGGTAAAGAAGACGAGGGCTTTCTGCGCGAAATGTGGCCCGCGATGAAAGAGGCAATTACATACCTGCGACAGTTTGACCGCGGCGGTGGAATACCGGAAAACGGCGGATATCCTGATCAAACCTACGATTCCTGGGTTGTGAACGGCATCAGCGCGTATTGCGGCAGCCTATGGCTCGCGGCTTTGCGGGCAGCGGAAGAAAGCGCGGTTGCGCTGGGGGAAAGCGCTGCGGCGGCGGAATATCACCGCATGTTTGTTAAAGCGCAGAAGACCTACATCGAGAAACTCTGGAACGGGCAATATTTCCGCTATGACATGGACAACCAATCCAAAGATGCGATTCAGGCGGACCAACTCGCTGGGCAGTGGTACGCCAATATGACGGGCTTGGGTGATCTCGTGCCCAAAGAGATGCAAATGTCCGCGCTCAAGAGAATCTTTGCGAACAATGTGATGAAGTTTGGTAACGGCGAAATGGGCGCAGCGAACGGCATGGCCGCAGACGGCTCAATTCTGCATGGAAATGAGCAGGGGAGGAAGTCTGGGCCGGAACGACATTTGCTCTGGCCGCACTCTTCCTGAGCGAAGGCATGAAAGACGAGGCATACAAAACCGCTTGGGGCGTGTATCACGTAATCTACGACACCAAAGGCTATTGGTTCCGTACCCCCGAAGCTTGGGACGACACCGGAAACTTCCGCGCCTCCATGTACATGCGCCCAACTGCCGTCTGGGCCATGGAGATGGCCGCTCCACCCAACTATTAATCATCAGCCAAAAGAACTATTCCCAGCGATACACAACAAGTAAAGCAGCCTCGCAAAAGTCAAACGAAATTAGCTTGGCAGTGCGTGAACCGAATGACACCATCGGGCCGGACGGCCTTTCCGACATTGACCACTTCCACTTCACTCGCTTCATTCGCGCTACCAAGACGCCCGCGCGATGTGGAGCTCGCAAGCAGTATGGCTGCGAATAAGGGCCTGAGCTTGTTCGAGAAAATCGGTTTCGTTTCCTGTTATGTTGAAACGCTGACCACTGCGAAGGGAATCGCCCATCAGGCCCGTTGGAGTAACGGGCGAAGCTCGCGGATGTCCTTGACGCCTTCGAGCCCGAGCAATTTCTCGATGAGATTTTTGCATGTCAGATCGCCGAGGACAGGTGTCATCAGATCGCGGGCTTTCGCGACAACTTCATCGCGGGTCATCGGGTTTTCTGCGGTGCCGCGGACCGCTTCGATATACTCGCTCAAATGCATGCCGTCGACGAGCGTGACCTCGACTATAGCCTCTCGCTGCGGCATGCGGCGCTCGAGTTGCTCGTCTGGGATGAGCTGCACTTTCGCGCGCTGACGGAGGATCGCCGGATCCTTCATGCGAGCCCCGTCGTGGGCGGCCCTGAAGGAGACCGTCTTGTCGATCAGCATCACCGCGACCAAATGCTGAAGGCAAATATCTGGCATCTCACGGTTGTTCACGGTTGAAGCCCCGCTGGTGTAGACGCGTACCACCACCTGTTTCACCTGATCCGCGTCGAAGGAGTGCCGCTTCAGCAGATTTTCAATCGCGTCAAGGGGCGCCTGGATTGGTCCTCCCACGGTCCACTTCTTGATATTCGTCCGCGTCACCTCGTAGTGCTCGCCCAGCTTGTCAATCAACTTTGTCGGATCGGCCTTAGGTGCGTAGGCTTGAAAGAAATTGTCGGGTCCCGACAGAACGTCGTTGACGCCGGTCCAGCCCGACTGAATCAGTAAGGCAGCGGTGACTCCGTTCCGCGCCCCCGCGCCAGCGAATACGAACGCTTTTTCGATATGCTCGGTATCGCGTCGCCAGGCGAAGATGCCGGATCCCGACTGTTGTGCGGCATAATCGAGCAGCCAACGCATCTGCTGCGGGTTCAGACCTGCCGCGCATCCGCCTGCGGCCGCGGAGCCGAATGTTCCGACCATGTTGTGAGTCTCTTTCACCAAAGCGTCGGGACCCAATGCGCTGATTACTCGCATTCCGACGTCGTAGCCGAGCGCCACGGCACGCAAAAAGTGCATCCCCCCGATACCGAACTGCTCCCCGAGTGCTAACGTGGCCGGCACGATCGAGCATCCCGGATGCGCTCCCAGCCAGGCGAAGGGATAGTAGTCGTCGGTCTCATCGGAATGAGCGAGCTCGGCGTTTGCGAAGGCCGCCTCGATTGTGCCGCAGAGGACTCGCGAGGCAACGACCGTCGCAACCTTCTCGCCGCCATAGTCGTGAGCGAAACGGATCGCCGCGCGCCCCGGGGCAAGTTCGGAGCCCGAAACCATGGCGGCGAAGGTATCGAGGCTGTGGTGCTTTACCTTCTCGACGACCTCGTCGGGCAGGGCGCGGCTGCGGGCTTCACTCATATAGGAGGTGAGCTCGTTCATGACTTGACTGACGGGTTGCTCGGCTATCCCCGCACCGCGAGCGAACGGTGCAGCCGCGATGACCCAACCGGCGCGTTGCAAGATGCTGCGACGGGTCAGGATTGCCCTGTCGTTCGGCGCTTGCGCTTCGATGTCCCGATCACGAGTCATACTCTTCCCGCCTTGTCGCGATCACACGGAGTCTACTCAAACTATCGGCATAGCTTCTCTTGAGCTGAAGCCGTTCGACGTGTGCCACGGTTTTCCCAGCACAGATTGAGAGAGATGGAATTATTCTCCGGGTTACCTGTCGTACTGTTCAAGCCAAGAAGGCATGGTGCTATCTCGTCCTTGTCAGTGGTACAAGTCCGCTGCGAGATAAGAATGTCTCTCGGAATCCTTACTCAACCCGGACTTCCAGCCGTTGTATGAAATGGTTTCCGTCCCAAACTTTAATTGCATTGGACACCGAGCTTCGCGGAATGGGCGAGACACTTTTCAAATGAACCCCCCAGTAGTTTTGGCAACCTATCGACCTTATTCTTCCCGAAGGGGAGTCACGTGGTGGACAACTCTTACCCACTTCCCGTCCTGCTTAACCCAAACATTGGTCGTCGCCGAATGAGTGGTCAAATCTTCGCCGCCTGCTGGATTCTTGCGTTTCGTGTCGCCGAGATAAGTGACCACCGCTACGGTTCCCTTTTCATAGATCCGAACGCGAAAATTATACTGTTTGTTCGAGAGCAGGTTCCGCGACCCGGATCGCCATTCATCCACGACCTGCTCTTTGGTAAGAACACCCTTACCAGATGTATAGGCCATGTCCTCGTCATTGTGACTGGACCACCATTCGGCAGCGGCAGGTCCGCCCTGCACAAGAATCGGAATCTTATCATTTTCGATTTTGAGCACTTCTTTTCTTGCTTCGTCAGCGATATTCCCGGTCTCCTCTTTCGCCTTAACCAAGCCGGCCACCGAAACTGCCAACAGGATACTCACAAAAATTTTTCGTTTCACGGTTCCTCCCGGTACGGATTTCACAGATGTTATGGCGTTTTACCAATTACCATTTCCACTTTATCTTTGCTTGAAACACTGTACTCAAACCAGTTCGTGATAATGCTCTTGAAGGTGGTTCTCGATTACACGCAAAGGAGCGACTCCCGGTCGCAGAGTAGTCTCGCACCATGTCTCGTCGGAGGCCGTATCCATCTACCAAATTATCTTTACGGCAAACTGAATCTGTCGTGCCGTTGTCGCTGTCGAAGTCAGCAGGCCCGCTGAACTAATTGGGGCTCCGGTTGAGTCGAAAATGTTGTTGTTTGTGGAAACAGAGAAGTTCGGGCGGTTGAATATATTAAAAACCTCTGCCCGGAACTGCACATTGAAGTTTTCTGAAATCCGGGGGATATAGTTGTTCTTGAACACGGAGAAATCCAGGTTCACCAGCCCGGGCCCGGTCAAGATATTACGGCCGGCATTGCCGCGAAGATTGAAACACTGTGGGGCAGTGCCCTGATTTGGATCGCAATTAGCCGCGTAGAACGCAGTCGATGGAGCCGTCGGGACCGCGAAGCATTGCGTCTTGATGTAGTTGTTGGGATTCCCAACATTGACGAGTGAGCTGCATCCTGGGCCGTTCAGACGATTCGGAAAATCGTAAGGATCGGTGCTGTTCAGACCCAGTGGATCGCCGTCCGTGCCGAAGGTCGCGGTAAACGGCAAGCCATCCTGAGCCTTGAAAATGGAGCCCAACTGCCAGCCGTTCGCCAGCCTTGCCGCAAGTCCAGAGATGCCCTTGAATTCCGGAACCAGCCAAGTCCCGTTAATTACGAGAATCCGCCCGATGTTGAAATCGGAGACGCCACGGCTTAGCCGCAAATCGAACCACTGCAAGCTGGATATGGAGTTCGAGAACGGGTCGCCTACCGTAGTCGATGAGTTGTTGTCGATGCTCTTGCTCCAGGTGTAAGAGACCTGGAACTGCAATCCGTGGCCCAGCGTCTTATTCACGCCCACTTCCAACGCATCGTAGAAGGAGTTACCCGCCCACATCAGGCCCCGCATGTCCCCTACGTTGGGGTTCAAAACCGTCCCACTCCCGATAGGTGAAGGCCAGAGATAGCCTGCAGAAGTCAGAGTGGGAAGTACGATGTTGATGTCATCCGCGCGAAACGGCTGGTGCACTCCGCGCGACCCGACGTATCCGACCAGTGCAGTCAACTTCGGGGCAAGCTCGTGTTGAATAATGAGATTCCGCTGCATCACGTAATTGCGATGCGGCCGGTGATCGAGGTAGATCTGCCTCACAGCGAGCGGACTGAGCAGGGAAGTTGCCCCGGTAAAAAATGACCCTGGCGGCAATTGGGTGGCGCTAGCCGCCACCGTGAACGGGCCTCCATCGCCCATCAGGAGTAGAAACTCATAAGGTAGAGGTAGGACGTCAAAAATTCCGAAGCCTCCGCGAATCGCTGTTTTACCGTTGCCGAAGGGGTCCCATGCGAAGCCCACCCTCGGCTCGAAGTTGTGGAGCGTAGGGTTCAAGAAATACGGATTACCCACGACGGGTTGGGCATCGGTGATGTTGACCAGATGCGACAGAATGTTGTTGGCGTCCTTCGGTACGGTTGAAATTTCGTAGCGCAACCCCAAATTCAGCGTGAGGTTGGGACGCGCACGCCAGTCGTCCTGAAGATACAGGCCTATGACGGATGCGCGGATGTGTCGCCGGAAATCTTTGCTTCCCAGCTCCGCACGAAAAGATTGTGGGCGATTGGTCAAAAAATCGGACAACGAGCCAAAGTTGAAGGTACCGTTGTCGCTGGGGTTGTTGAAGTTGCTGTGGATTCGCTCGAAACTGCCGCCGAATTTAATCAGATGCAGCCCGCGCGTGATGAAAGCGTCATCATAACCTTGGAATGAAACATAGCGGAAGAATGCGCTGCCAGCTCCGTTGAGAGCCCCTGCGAAACCAGACAGGGGCCCGACGTTAATAGCGGCTGCGGCGCGGCCAGGTAGAGCACCGAGGGATAGATCCGCGGCCAGCGGACTTATGGCTGCTACCGTCTGACCGTTATCGACGCGTTCTTGATTTATGCCGAACCGAAAGGAATTGACCAAAAGGGGGCTGAAAATGTGGTTCTCCTCCAAAATGAGAGCCTGACGTTTTGTCAACGAACCTATGACCACGTCGTCGAGATTGTCGGGACTAGTGAAAGCCGTGTTGTCGTACATATATGTCCCGAAAAGGGCGTCCTTTTCCGATATCTTGTGATCGACCCGAGTTGTGAAGAAATTCTCAGTTGCCACCTGTTGAGCCGCAAAACTAAATATTCCTGTATCCCCAGGCGGCAGGATGGCTCCGTTAGGCAAAGGGAAGAACCCCAAGTACTTCTGCGCAGCAGGGTCGACGATCACCGTACCCGTCGAAAGGTTACCGAGACGCGCCGCTGCAGACGGCACAGTATTCACTTGTGTGATGCCTTGAGACTGGCGTACTCCTTCATAATCGCCGAAGATGAAAGTCTTATCCTTCTGGATCGGTCCTCCCACCAGCCCTCCAAACTGGTTACGTTGGAAGGGTGGTTTCGTGACATCAAAAAAGTTTGCCGCGTCCAGCGCACTGTTACGCACGAACTCATAGGCACCCCCATGGAACTGGTTAGTGCCCGAGCGCGTGATTGCATTGATCACCCCACCGGATGTCCGCCCGTACTCTGCCGAATAATTACTCGTTAAGACCGAAAATTCCTCAATTGCGTCCACTCCCAGATTCCCACCGAGCACACTGCCAGATCCGTTCGCGTAATCGTTCAGACTGACGCCATCGAGGCGATAGTTGTTCTGGACCGGACGGGCGCCGGAGATGGTTAATTCCGATGCGAAGCCGCGATTCCCTCGCGCGTGCTGTGCCGATGAAATATCAGGCTGCGTCACAATTGCGCTCACACCTGGCTGGAGTGTCGCGAGGTCGGACCAGGAGCGACCATTGAGAGGCAGCTCGCGAACGGTGGTCGAATTCACCACGGCGCCGATGCTAGATGTCTCCAGCTCCACGGTTGGGACCTCCCCGGTTACTTGAACTTTTTCAGTCACCCGCCCGATCTTTAAGGTGTGATTCAGGACTTGCTGTGCCCCTACTGTCAGCGTGATTCCAGTTTGCACACGGGTCGCAAATCCCGCAGCCGTGGTGGTGACCTCATAGTCCCCGGGCAACAAGTTTGGGACGGAGTAAAAGCCTGCGGAGTCTGTCGAGACGGTACGGGTCAGGTCCGTCGCCACGTTCTTGATTAAGACTTGCGCGAGTGGAATGCCTGCACCTGATTCGTCGGTCACCGTACCAGATAGCGTGGCTCCAGCCACTTGTGCATACAATTCGCCGGTTACAAACATCGTTAAGGCCAAGAGCGCGAGCAGCTGCAACATGTAAGAATGTCTTACATTGTTCAGATAACGCATGACTGTACCTCGTCTCCAAAAGGACGGAACACTCTTCTCGGCACCTTGGCTTGATCCTCGACTGGGTTCACTATGAATGTTGATGGTGCGTAAGCACCTGCTCCCCCAAGACCCCTGGCGATCCTGACTTAAGCAAAAACGGCCAGTCAGCTCCCTTACCGAGATTTCATGAGAACAACTCCTGCCAGCCTTGCCCTAGTTGCGACCATTAAGCAGTTACTCCTGGTTCTCGTCTAGCTTGAAACAAAGGTTGTTTGCACGTTCCTAACTTATGTCGTGGGACGTCCCTAATTGCAGTTCGTCACTGGTTTTGTACCCAGCGTGATCTGTGCGAGCCGTTCGTCTGGTTTCATCCAAAATGCGAGAATTGAACCAAGTAACAGGAGACCAGTACTTCCGACGAAGGGAAGTGTCCAATTCCCGGTTTTGTCGATCACGTATCCGAAAATCAAAGGGGAAAGAATGGCGGCTAAGGGCGATCCAATATTCATTACGCCGCTCGCTGAGCCCGAATATTCCGGAGCGATATCCATCGGTATGGCCCACATGGGTCCGATCGTGAATTCTGAACAGAAAAATGCCAAACTCAGACAGATCGCCGCGGGGATAGCGCTCCGTACGACGAGGATCGGAAGCATGGCGGCCAATGAACAGAGGAAGCCAGCTACGACTAAATCACGACGGGCTTTCTTGCGGTTGCCGGTTCTCACCAGGATCCGGTCGCTGATTACTCCGCCGAGCGTGTCGCCAACGACGCCGGCAAGGAATACACCGGCTGAGAAAAGAGCGGACGTCTGCAAATCGAGTCCGTAACTGTGAAGAAAAAACGACGGAACCCATGCAAGGTACAGCCACAGTGTCCAGCCGTAGCAGAAGTAGACACCCGTAACGGGGAACATACGAACGATCAACCGGAGCCATGGCACTGGAGGCCTATTGCCTTCAGTGAGCAGCGAGCAAGGCAATGATTCGCGCTCCTGAGCAGTCACCCCAGGATGAGTCCGTGGATCGTCTCGAAAGTAATGTCCCCATGCGAATGCCCAGGCGAGGCTGATGATTCCCAACACAATGAACGCACTTCGCCAACTCGTCGCCGCTATTAACCCAGCAACTAGTGGTGGCGTCAAAGCGGTGCCCAACCGAGAACTCGAATGGGTAATTCCTTGGGCGAACCCACGTTTGACTTCCGGCATCCAGTCAGACATCGCGCGCGTGGCAATTGGAAAGGTTGCACCTTCGCCTAATCCAAGCATGACGCGAGCGAACAGAATTGCTGGCAACGTACTAACGATGCCCGTGAGCAGGGTGGCGGTCCCCCAAACAACTGCTGCCAGAGTTAGCGCCTTCCGTGCTCCGAATCGATCACTTAACCATCCGCCGAAAACGGTGAAGATCAAGTAGGGGTAAGCGAAAGCCGAAAATACTAGACCGAGCTGGGTATTGGTGAGGTGTAGATCCTTTTGAAGAACTGAAGCAGCAGCGCTTACGTTAACGCGATCAATATACGTAATGCCGTACATCAAGCAAAGGAGGATAAGCACGACAGCGCTAGCCGAGATTGTTTTTGAGCGTAACTTGGCGTCGAGCAACTGAGCTTCCACTAATCGTCTCCGATCTTGCTCTCGCCTAACAGTCTAGGTCGCTGGAATTATGCGTCGTTGCCTGGCTCTTGATACAGGCTCCGCTCTTTTGTTCCTGAAGCGAGGTTGTGGAGAGCCACTGTTACACCGCCGGAACGATACGGCACGCCCGCGAGCCGAAGGCCCATTTCGACTCCACTGAGCGTTCCCGTCAACATAAGATCGTTGAAGCTTCCAAGGTGCCCGATCCTAAATACCTTTCCGGCGAGCTTGGACAGCCCAGCGCCGAGAGACATGTCAAAATTCTCGAGAATGATCTCTCGTAGTTGGTCTGCATTGAAACCTTCGGGTACAAAAACAGCTGTCACCGAATTGGAGTATTCGGGAGAGTTGGCGCAAACGATTTCCAAACCCCAAGCCCCAACGGCCGCGCGAGTTGCTGCCGCGTGACGATCGTGCCTGCGAAACACGTTGGGTAGACCCTCTTCGTGCAACATTAGGAGCGCTTCCCGCAAACCGTAGAGTAGGTTTGTAGCGGGTGTGAAAGGGAAGAAGCCTGCTCGATTGGGAGTCAGCATCTCCCGCCAATCCCAGTAGGACCGGGGTAATTTGGCGCGTTGGCTGGCAGCAAGCGCCTTCTCCGAGATAGCGTTGAAGCTGAGTCCGGGAGGAAGCATGAGGCCCTTCTGCGAGCCGGCGACACTCACATCAACTCCCCATTCATCGTGGCGAAAGTCCATGCAAGCCAACGAAGAAATGGTATCCACAAAAAAGAGCGCCGGATGCTGCGCGCGATTCATCGCTTGCCGGATTTCAGGGACGCGCGTGGCTACGCCTGTCGATGTCTCGTTGTGGACCACCATAACGGCCTTGAAGCTGTGGTGCTCATCTGACCGTAGCCGCGTTTCAACGTCTGAAGGGTCAGGGCCTCTGCGCCAATCTCCGGGCACGTATTCGACGGCGATGCCGAACCTCTCGGCAACCTGACGCCAGAGCTGGGAAAAATGTCCGGTCTCAAATAACAACACCCGATCACCCGGAGACAGAGTGTTGACGATGGCTGCCTCCCAGGCCCCCGTGCCTGAAGCCGGATAAATGACCACCGGACCTGTTGTCCGGAAGATCGCCCTCATTCCCTGCAAGACCTCCTTGGCCAATTCCACGAATTTCGGACCCCGGTGATCGATAACCGCCCTGTCCATTGCTCGAAGGATTCGCTCAGGGACATTGGAGGGCCCTGGAATTTGAAGAAAATGACGGCCTGAATGAATCATCTGAATCTCAGCAAGACTCCCATGTTTGAGGTGCCGAATCCGGTCTGGAGAAGTACTGTCCTTCGCGAAAAAGCCGAGGCTATGCTGGGGCAGTTAAGCGAATACTGGAGCCTTCGTCTAGTAAGAAACGAATATCCTTGGGACGTTCCTAAGCAACTCCGCTCCTCCCCCGGCTTTGGACTCTTAGGACAGAACCCCTCGATTTCAAGACGAAACATCTCCGGCGTCTAGCACAAAACCAGGGCCTTTGAGCATTGTTGAGATTTGTGGTGATCTTGGCGGAATTTGTTTGGCGTGAAGCCGGTAACATATTTGAAGGCCCTCGAGAAATGACTCTGGTCGAAGAAACCTGTCGCCAAGGCAACCTCAGAAAGAGGCATACCAGGCGTCTTGGACATCAGCGCCTCGGCTTTTCGGATTCGCACCTGCCTTTGAAATTCACCCGGAGTTGAGCGAAACGCTCTCTTGAATGCAGTCACCAAGTAAACTGGATGGACATCCGCTGTCTCCGCCAGAGCGCCAACGGAAAACCCCCGGACGCAAGTTTCCTCGATCTGATCCTTGACCCGCAGAAGCCAAGCAGGAACTCGCACTCGCTCCACGGCCGGTGCATGGTCTCTCGAGACGTGTACCAGCATCTCCAATAACAGTCCTTCGACGGCGAGACGTGAACAAGAATCGCCGATCCGATACTCGACCCACAGTCGCTTCGCGAGCCAGGTCAGCTGTCCAGTCCGGAAATCTGACGATACATCGAGACCTGGGCAATGCTCCGCAGCACGTTGCAACAAGCTTGGGATGAACTCGATGATCAGCATGTGCGTTTTGACATTATTAAAATGAACGGAATGTGTTTCGCCGGCGGGACGGAACACCGTTTCCGCCGAATGGCCTTCTTGAAACTTCGATCCAAACTTGCCGGCGTAGCTCCCCTCCAGAATCGCGCAAAAATATGGCTTAACATGGACGTGGTTGCCGAGGATCGTGTTTGGTCTGAATTGAACTTTGCTTACTGCAACGGTTTCCATATTTGGCTCCATCAATATCCCTAGACAAAGAATTGCATGTGTCTAGCCCGTTGGATTTCTTCAACAAAACACACGCACCGTCCCAAGACGCACGGTTACTTGCATAGGAGAAACCTCGAAGGGTTTTTCCAATACCGCGTGAATTGTCATCCAATCGGCGCTATACTCCGGCTGCAAAAGGTGGCGCCGGATCTGCGCGACGCTATCGGGGAGAAGCGTTCCGAGTCCTGTAAAATCGCCAAGAAAAATCTTAAGAAATTCTTACGGCCGCTATGCTTACGGATATGAAGCATTTATACCAGTTCGGTCCTTTCGAGCTGGACCCTACCGAGCGTCTGCTTTTCCTTAACGGGAGCACCGTCGATGTCACACCAAAAGCCTTCGACATGCTTGTCGTTCTAGTGGAAAGGAGCGGACATCTTTGCCAAAAAGAAGAATTAATGAAGGCTCTCTGGCCGGATTCGTTCGTCGAAGAGGGCAACCTCTCCGTGACCGTGTCTTCCCTAAGAAAGGTCCTTGGTGACGACCGCGGTCAACAGCGGTACATCGAAACCGTTTCAAAACGTGGCTACAGATTCACCGCAGCCGTAAACCATGTAATGCGGGATGTCCCACCGGAAGCGCGCGTCGAAGAACTCCCGAAGGAGCGGACTATCGCAGGTCGAATTGGGTTCTTGACTCTAAATATATTTGCGTCGCGTGGCTCAAGTGTCCCGAGACCTTTGGTTTGGAGACTCACCGTTCTCGCCGGCAGTGTAGTCATCGCAACCCTTTTTACGGCCCGCATTGTTTGGGTGAAAGGAGTGAACACCGCGCAGCCAACGGCGAGCCCGAAGATCCAATCGCTCGCGGTTCTGCCTTTCCAAACGGTTAGTGGAAAAAATGGTGATGCCTATGTTGGGATAGCGATGGCCGACGCCCTCATCACGAAGCTCGGCAATACCGGCAGAATAGTTACCCGGCCCACCAGCGCCATTCAGAAGTACGCAGGCGGACCTCATGACATCAGAGCCGCTGGTCTCGAGCAAGGAGTTGATGCGGTACTTGACGGCCGCATTCAGCGCGAGGGCGATCGCATCCGCTTGACCGTACAGCTAACCAGAGTGCGCGATGGCGTGCAGCTGTGGGGAGAAGCATTCGACGAAAGGTTCACGGAAGATTTCTTCACTTTAGAAGACGAGTTTTCGGATCGAGTCGCCCGGTCCATCTGCCTGAAACTTACGGGGGAGCAAACCGGGCAGCTCGCCAAGCTCTCCACCAAGAATACTGAAGCTTATCAAGCGTACATAAGAGGACGCTATTTCTGGAACAGAAGGACGGAGACAGCTTTGACTACAGGCTTGCGGTATTTCCAACAGGCGGTGCGGCTGGATCCAAATTTCGCGGAGGCGTACGCTGGCGTTGCTGATTCCTACGCACTGCTTGGTCTTTACGGTTTCCTTCCCCCTAAGGAAGCATTTCCGCCTGCAGAGGGCGCGGCCAAAAAAGCGCTCGATATGAACGATGATCTAGCCGAGGCCCACGCCACCCTCGGATTTGTCTACTTTTATTATGATTGGAACGGCTTGGCCGCGGAAAAGGAGTTTCGGCGCGCTCTGGATAGCAACCCCAATTACGCCATGGCCCATTCGTGGAACGGGCAAGACTTGGCTACCATGGACCGGATGTCTGAGGCGCTCGCGGAAACGGAGCTTGCGCAACAGGATGATCCCCTTTCCCTGATCGTCAGCAGCAATGCCGGATTGATCTTGTGCTTGGCGGGTCGATACGAACAGGCCATTGAGACTCTAAGTAAAGCTCTCGAGATCGACCCGACCTTCCCTCGTGCTCACTTTCGACTTGGAAATGTTTACGAACAGAAAGGTATGCCTGGAAAGGCCATTTCCGAATTTGAGGAGGCGGTTCGATTGTCCGGAGGTGACTCTTCCTATCAAGGGGCCTTGGGACACGCGTACGCGACCGCGGGAAACGTCGAACAAGCAAGAAGGATACTTGACCATCTGAAGAAGCGGTCACGGCGACAGTACGTTCCGGCTTACGCGATAGCATTGATTTACGCAGGCTTGAAGGAAAAGGACCAGGCATTTGAATGGCTCGACAAGGCGTACAATGATCGTTCGGCATCCATGGCCTTGCTTAAAGTCGATCCAGCACTGAATAGTCTGCATTCCGATATCAGGTTCACCGAATTGGCACGCCGCGTTAAATTCTAGACCCTACCCGGACAGCATCTCGGCTTTCGCGATTCAGCCTGTGCGTTCGGATCACCCCTTTACAAAACGTTCCGGAGACATGGTTTACACCTCCGTGCTGGACTAGTCCAGCACGGAGGTGTCCATGCCATGGAAGGAACGGTCTATCGTGGAAGAACGCATGCGATTCGTATTGCGGCTCAAGGACGGGGAGAGCATGGCCTCGTTGTGCCGCGAATTCGGGATCTCCCGGGTTACCGGATATAAGA
>Ga0185299_10000408_pt1 | contig 118908 bp, 101 predicted proteins | sample PaiPotPPA55metaG_FD_128002 | JGI IMG/M metagenome (GOLD analysis project Ga0185299, IMG submission 128002) | Iron sulfur acid spring bacterial and archeal communities from Banff, Canada, to study Microbial Dark Matter (Phase II) - Paint Pots PPA... ... | reverse complement strand
CTCCGCTCTCCACTTGCTTGGTGCTGGCCATTGTCCCATACTGATTCTGATACTGTATTTTGTTTCATAGAGCCGACAATTTAGCAGCGGGTGCTGCTAGTTGTCGGCTCATGTCATCTTTAACCCCAGGTTAAGGACAAAAAAAGCGTACAGCCCTGAAAGGGCGACAGAATCGTTGTCTCAGGAGCGGACGTTGATCGAACCAGCCATCCTTAACAGATCTTCTTCTACCCCTTCAGCATCCCCAACCTCGCGGTCGCGAGGTGCAATTCCGACTTGGCGCAGTACTCCAACACTCCCGCCCCACTTTTCGAGCACGAGGACGAGCACGAGCACGAGGCCGAACGCCAAACGCCAAACGTCAAACGCCGAACGCCAAACGCGAAGCGCCTGGTGAGGGCGCGGTTGTGGTGTTGACGTGTTCCAGGGGTTAAAACCCCTGGCTCAGTCCTCAAGTCCCTTCGGGACAACAAACCAACTTCGCGCTGTGGGATAAGTCCGACTCGCCCCCTAGGGAAAGAATGAACGTCGCCCGGCTAGGACAGCGAGTTTTTAACTAGCGTGAGCGCCTGATTGATCGCGGAAAAGAACTGGTTGACGGTTTCCGGGTCTTCCGGGTTCGGGTTATCCCAATTCAAGATGAAAGCAAAGTATACCCAGTGCTCGCCAAAGAACATGCCACCGGCAATTGATCGGACATGGAAACCGGAAAACTTATCCGTCTTGGGAAAATCCACATTCCCACTCTTTGCATAAGCGCTGACACCAAGCGGTAAGGGCACGAGATAAATGAAATCGCAAAGCGTGAGAATTCTCCTGAACTCATTCAACGTTTCGGGGTGCTCAAAGAACGCGCCTTGTAGCGCCGGGGAATAGTAGGAAACAAAATCGTCTGCCGACGATGCGAATGTTTCCACATCGTTGAGGAAGGGATGAGCGAGCTCTCCTCTTTGAACGACCTGCTCAAGCTCCTTCCAAGTGATAGTCAGATAGTTTTTCGCCCCGAATAGATAGGCGCCAACGCCCGCGTGCTATCCGGGATCAGCGTTTGTGTCAGTCCAGCTGACGCGATGAAGGACCGGACATTATCCGCTCCGGCAAGTTTGAGGATCATGTCAGTAGCGGTGTTGTCGCTATTCATGATCATGGCTTCCATGGTGGCTCTCTCAGACAAAATCCCTTTGACGTTGGGTGGGTCGAAAACCGGGCTGCCGAACGACCAAATGGTTGAGTTGAGTTTTAGCTTGGTTGTTTCAAGTGTTTTAACAACGTCAGGCGAGTCGACTTGCCGTAACGCCTCGCAAAGGACATAGGTCTTGTCGGCACTGGCGACGAACAGCTTTTTGCCGGCGTTTAGTTGCGCGACAAACTCGGGTTTACCGCCGGTCGCCGGGGCAAAAATCTTGAGTGCTTTATCGCCCGGCAAAGGCTCGAACAGATCGATGATCTGATCTGGTGTGACCGCCGGTCCCGGTATGGTGGTCGCTGCCGTGGCAGAGAGAGGACCAAGAGCGGTGGCACCACCGATGGCTGTTTTTATGAATTCGCGTCTCGAATAGGCCATGGGTTGGTTTTCTACCTGGCTAGCCCGGGTGGGCAGTGGCAGAACTCCGTTTTTAGGCCTGGGACTCGAGGCGTCAAGCCAAAACGGACGCAGCACGATAGCGCCAATAGGACCTTTAGGATTCATGCCGGGCCAGTTTTGGTCAGACACGGTTCACGGCTGTTTTAGGCCATTCAGGAGGCTTGCTTTGGCGACCGCGAACCTTCCTTGACTATACTGAAACAGTAGGCTTTGGTTCTGGAATGTTTCGGTCCCGATTTTCTGCCACGATGGGATGCCTTTTGTGCTGGATGATCATCGGTTGCGGCGTGCCTTTGCTCGCTCCCGTTACGGGTCGCGCTGAGTCGAACAAGGTGCTCCGGGTCGGGTATCAGAAGTCGGGGGCGTTATTGCTCACCAAGACTTCCGGGCTGCTGGAAAAGGCGTTGACGCCGCTGGGCTACACCGTGGTTTGGAGAGAGTTTCCGTCCGGACTTCCATTATTAGAGGCTCTCAATGGCGGTAGTATTGATGTTGGGCACTCCGGGGATGCACCCTTGCTTTTTGCTCAGGCTGCCGGGATCCCCTTTCAGATTTTCGCAGCCAGTAACCCGAGCCCGGAGAGCACCGGAGTCGTCGTACCAAAAGATTCGTCGATCCATTCATTTGCCGAGTTGAAGGGGAAGAAGCTAGCCTTCGCCAAGGGATCGAGTGCGCATTTGGTGGTAGCAGAGCTGCTCGCTCGGGAAGGAATGAGTTTTGCCGACATTAAGCCGGTCTATCTGGAGCCACCGGACGCCAGAGCCGCCTTCGAAGCAAAAGCCATCGATGGCTGGGCGGTTTGGGATCCTTTCTTAGCTGCCGCCGAAGTCGAGGGAGGAGCAAGACTAATTGTTAACGGCGCTGGGCTAAATGGGCATCGAGAATTCTACTTCGGTCGAGCTGATTTTCTAAAAACGAACCCGGGGGTGGTGGACGTAGTGATGACCGTGCTCGCGGAAACGGGCCGAGCAGCCAAAAGCGACCCGAAGGCGACTGCCGATTTTTTGGCCGAAAAGCTCGGTATAACGCCGGCCGTAATGGAACGCTCGGAGCTCCGTAAGCAGCGCTATTTCGCGCAACCGATCACGGCCGAGATCGTGAACGAACAACAGCTGGGCGCAGACATCTTCTTTCGTCTGGGTTTGATGCCTAAGGCGATCCGGGTCGCCGATATCGTTTTTACGTCGCACACCTCTACACCATGAAAGTTTTTTGGTTCATTCCAACCCACGGGGATAGCCGCTATCTGGGAACAAGCCGCGGCGGACGAGTACTTGACTTAGGTTACCTGCAACAAGTCGCCGCAGCGGTGGACAGCTTGGGATTTTACGGAGCGCTGTTGCCCACAGGGCGTTCTTGTGAGGACGCTTGGGTCACCGCCTCTTTTCTGGCCGCTAACACCAAGCGGATGCGATTTTTAGTGGCGGTCAGACCCGGGTTAGTTTCGCCAACGTTGGCGGCTCGGATGGCGGCAACATTCGACCGGCTTAGCAATGGGCGAATCCTAATTAACGTGGTGACTGGAGGAGACCCGGTTGAACTGGCCGGAGACGGTTTGTTCGTCGACCACGATACGCGTTACCAGATCACCGATGAATTTTTGACGATCTGGCGTTCGGTTTTAGCCAACGAAGGAGAGGTTAACTTCGAAGGAGAACAACTGCGGGTGCGCGGAGCGAGGGTGCTGTTTCCGGCGGTACAAAATCCGTATCCCGCACTTTATTTTGGAGGTTCTTCCGAAGGCGCCATCGATGTCGCGGCGAAGCACGTCGATTATTACTTAACCTGGGGTGAACCGCCTGATCAGGTTAAAGAGAAAATCGATAAGGCTCGCAATTATGCCTATGCCAAATACGGGCGCATTCTGAAATTTGGTATCCGGCTGCACATCATCGTGCGGGAGTCGGAGGATGAAGCTTGGCGTGACGCGGATCGTCTGATCAGCCAGGTGACAGACAGCACGGTGGCACTCGCCCAGCAGACCATGGCTCGTCAGGACTCGGTAGGCCAACAACGGATGCTCGCACTGCAAAAGTTGGCCGGCCCTACGCGGTCCCGCAAGGACCTAGAGATCAGCCCTAATCTTTGGGCCGGCGTCGGGATGGTCCGCAGCGGCGCTGGCACAGCGCTAGTTGGCAGTGTTGAGAATGTGGTTAAGCGGATGAAAGAGTACGCCGAGCTGGGTATCGATACCTTCATTTTCTCTGGGTATCCGCACTTGGAGGAAGCCTATCGGACCGCTGAGCTACTCTTGCCGAACTTACCGCTTGATCACGGAGATGAGGGTCGTGAATCGGCGGCCGATTTTTCTCCGGGTGAGGTGATTGCGAATGATTTCTCGCCGAGTGGATAGACTTCACCACAAAGCAGACTTCGCTACCGATGCTTGCCATAGACACTCTGGGGAAAATAGCTACGTCAGCCGAGGACACGAAAAACACGACCGAATCGCCAAGACGGAATAGCCGCAAAAAAGCGCAAAAAACGCAAAAAAAGGACCTCGAATGGACACGACCAAAACCGAACCGCGGATGTACGCAGATGGAGACAGTGACGAGTGCCTGCCAGTGATCACATTCTTGAACTCCTGAACTCCTTGAACTCCTTCGCACGATGGCTGTTGGGTCGTTAGGCTACTATAGCCGTTGGTTTCGGCTGGCGTCACCGTGGGTGGTTCCGCTTGGTCTGGTGCTCTGCTGGCAGGTTTTCGCGGCCAGCGGGTTGATTCCGCATCGGATCTTGCCCTCGCCGGTTGAAGTGATGCAAGCCGGGTTTCATTTGACGCAAACCGGTGAGTTACCCATGCATCTGTGGGAGAGTTTCCAGCGTGCGCTGTCCGGCCTGATCGTGGGAGGGACTATCGGATTCGCATTCGGCTTAGTGAACGGCCTAGTCGGCCCAGCCAATCGCTTGTTCGATTCGTCGTTGCAGATGCTGCGCAATATCCCGCATCTGGCGATGATCCCCTTGGTCATCCTCTGGTTCGGGATTGGTGAGCCGGCGAAACTGTTTCTGATCGTGACCGGTGTTTTCTTTCCAATCTACGTTAACACGATCCACGGAATTCGATCTACCGATCCGAAGCTGATTGAGATGGGCCGGATCTATGGGCTAACGCCGTGGGAACTCCTCACCACAGTCGTGCTACCGAGTGCATTACCATCGATCTTAGTTGGGCTTCGTTATGCTCTGGGGATTATGTGGCTGACTTTGATCGTGGCCGAGACGATCGCGTGTGACAATGGGATTGGTTACATGACCATGAACGCACGTGAGTTTTTACAAACGGATGTCGTTCTGGTTGGTATTCTGCTTTATGCGATCCTCGGGAAATTAGCGGATACTATTACGCGATTCTTGGAAAGCTGGCTATTGCGATGGAATCCAGCTTACAGGTGAGAATATATCGTTCTCGTCCTCGTTCTCGATTGGGCGTAGCTGCTCCGGGCATTTTGGAAGGACTGATGGACTCATTTCTCCGCGAACACGCTTTTGTTGGTCAAATCGGTGCCTGCTAGCACTACCTTTTCGAGGACGAGGACGAGGACGATATGGGACATGTAAGGAACGCGTATGCAAAACAGCACGTTAATCGAAGCTAGGCCGGCATCTGTCTCCGCGACAGTCGCCGTCGCCGTGCGCACCCACGCCCTAAGCAAAGAGTTTGCCGGTCGTTTGGTGGTACACTCTGTCGATTTCAGAGTAGATCCCGGTGAGTTGGTAGCGGTAGTGGGCAAGAGCGGCTGTGGAAAATCGACTCTCTTGCGATTGATCTGCGGTCTGGAGAAGCCGTCTAGCGGTTGGGTCGAGATCGCTGGTGAGCGGTTAAACGGGTTAAGTCGGCATGCTCGTTTGATGTTCCAAGATGCGGCGTTGTTGCCGTGGAAATCGGTCAAAGCAAATGTCGCTTTGGCTGCCCCCAGGAAAACCGCGCGTGATCGAGTGGCTGCGGATGCTTTGCAGGACGTCGGTTTGCAAGATCGCGCTCGGGAATGGCCTTCCATCTTGTCCGGGGGTCAGCGCCAACGGGTCGCCCTGGCTCGAGCCTTGGCCAGTAACGCGAATTTGTTGTTGTTCGACGAACCCCTGGGAGCCCTAGACGCGTTAACTCGTCTGGAGATGCAGGCGCTGATTGAGCGACTTTGGGTGGAGCGCCGATTTAGCGCGGTTTTAGTGACGCATGATGTCGAGGAAGCGGTGGCGCTGGCAGATCGGATCCTGCTGATGGAAGGCGGACAGATCACATTTGAAACCGCAGTATCACTCGAACGACCGCGTGATCGGGCAAGCGCCGAATTTACGGCGTTAAAGGAAGCGATTCTCGAGAGGATCCTTGGGAGACGGTAGGGACGAGCTCTCCGCATATCGTCCTCGTCCTCGTCCTCGAAAAGGTAATGCTAGCAGGCACCGATTTGACCAACAAAAGTGTGTTCGCGGAGAATGAATCCGTCGGTCCTTCCAAAATGCCCAGAGCAACCACGCCCAATCGAGGACGAGGACGACGACGAGGACGAGAACGATATGGGAGAGCCGCGTCCCTACCGTCAACACCGCAATACTTCCATTGCGGTGTGAGCGGCAGCGGTACGGTTCTCGACCATTAACTTAGCGAAGACGCGTTCGAGATGTTTCGCGATGGTTCGGACTTTGGCAGTGAGGATGATTGCGATCTCGGAATTACTTTTTCCTTGGCTTAGCCAGAGAAGAACCTCCGCTTCGCGGCAGGTTAACCCTAGACTTTGAAGAGGGCGGGCATCTAAGCGGCGGACGGTTTCGCGCAACAGCAACCGATATTCGGTTCCTTCGCCGTTACCGACGGTTTGTATCGTCAAAGAGCGGTGGTCCGAACCGATGATCAAATCTGGCACCGATAGTTCGGCAGCCGACCTCGATCGGGTCTTTTCGCGCAGCCAAGCACTGATGCGGGTGGGGAGCGCCTCGGCCGGTTCTTCGCCAAAGAAGTCCTTCAACAGTACCAACCCGCGGGGGTTGAGGTAGCGAATCCTCAAAGCTCGATCGACCACGATAAACCCGTCATTGGAAATTCCAGCCGCCTGATTGAGGTAAGAAAAAAGCAGGCTTTCCCGGTAGGCCTGAATGAGATGGGGACGGAGGAGATTCAGCAACGATCGTTCTACTTCGGTAAAGTCCGTGCTGGCGCGATTAAGAGATACCGCTAGCTTGGGCAATTGCTCCGCGCTTACAAAGGTAAGCTGATAGCCTCGGTTCCGGAGCCGGAAAAACTCGTTGTAAAGCCGGGTCTGACGCCATTGGGTGAGGGTTACAAAATCTGAGACTTTGACGGCGCCTTTCAGTCTTCTGCGGTAGATCGTATCAATCGAGGAGTGTTCGCTCAGGTAGTCTTTGAACAGCTTCAGACTTCCATCCCAATTGGGATAGATTTCTATGCGCTCGACGTTTTTGTCCGTCCATTCGTTGAAAGAATAAAAATCGCAATTGAAGCAGAGGCGCAGGCTTGCAAATAACCGGGCCGGAAAATCGGTATGCGGTCCATGGCTATGTAACTCGAGCAGCGCTTTCGAGAGGTTCCGAGCGACAGAAGAAGTTAGCATGTTAGCTTCAGGTTCAGGTTGAATCGCGAGGTGCTACGTCCTGAAGAAGTGGACAATCCTTTAACGTCCACTCAGTAATAACACAATTCGGAGCATTAGTTTCAGCGGTTATGAAGAAACTTATTCCTGTAGACTAGGGATTCGATTCAGCGAACCTGGAGAGGCGACGATTATGCACCCGGCAAGTTCTGAGGACCGGACCTGCGCTCCGTAGGAGCGAAATCTTTATAGATGCGGGGTACAAATCGCAGCCAACTCCGTAGGAGCGACATATAACGGCCGATCTCTAAACGTGGATATGGGCCGATGGAATTCCTGGCTGGTTCAGGTTACACGCCATTAACAGGGACGTTTTAAGTGTATGGCGAAGATTCCTGTCGTCTCCCTCTCCGGTCCGGATTAGATGCCGCAACGGATCGCGAGGCAGCGATCCCTCCCCCATCTGCGTAAATCTGCGTCCATCCGCGGTTGAGCTTGTCTTCCTTTTTTGAGCTTTTTGCGCCTTTTCGCGGCTATCCAGGTTACCCCGACCGTCGGCCTCGCAAGCGAGGCAGCGCTCCACGGTTACCCGTCGATTTTGCTCGTTTTCGAAACCGAGCCCTGAGATCATCGCGCTCCCCTCGCGAAGCAATTTATGCTGAAGCTGCCTGGATCGTTCTTTATAACCCTATCGTGCTTTACGTTGATGTCGGCGGCGGTTGCCGCGGATAAGGAAGTAGAGCTTTTAACCGATGCTGAGTTCTTACAGCCCACTAGCACATTCGAGTTTCGGTTTGTCACACCGGTTGCGACTCGCGAAGAGGTTGGCACCGTAGCCGGTACTCCGCCGATCACAATCGAACCGGCCTTACCCGGAACTTTCACGTGGCTGAGCCAGCGAAGCGGCGTTTTCGTCCCGACTGTTGCTCCACGTCTGGGCGCCGGGTTCGTGGTTACGATCCGATCCGATTTTCGCGACCTGAGCGGCAAGCCGATCGGGAAGTCTTTTCGAGCGGTGTTAAAGACTCCGCCATACGGGATTACATCGGCCGTCGCTCCTCAAGAAGAAGAGATTTCGCCTAAACCGGTAATTCGGATCGCTTTCAATCTAGACACCGCTTTGGATCCGACCCGGTTCCGATTTGTTACCGCAGGCGGCCAAAAAACTGCCGCTGAAGTTCGGTATGCAACCCAGGACGACTATTTCGAAGTGCCGGTTGAGAATCTTGATTGGAACCGGCGCTGGACTGTGCAGGAGCGCGCGCGAACGGGTGAGCCAACAGAAGAAGAGAGACAAAAGCCCTTGATGGATCGGATGATGGTCACCCCTGTGGAACCGCTTCAGGGAGACCAGGAATGGCGCCTGGAAATCGCAGCGGGACTCACGTCAGTTTCTGGCGGTCAAAAAATCGGAGAACCCAAGATGATTCCGATCGGAGTGGTGCCTGCATTCACCATCAAAAACTTGGCGCCCACGAACTACATCCATTCCGCTAAAGCGATCCGAGTGGAATTCACGCGTAGTCTAGGGGGTGATATTCTCACTTCGTCTGCGAAACAGTTTTTTCAGGTCGAACCAGCGGTTGAACATTTACGTTACGAGATAGACGGGTCCGAACTGGACGTCTTTGGCGATTTCGCACTCGGGCAATCCTACCGCCTGGTTATTGGACCGGACGTCGTCGACGAATACGGCGCTCCCTATTCTGGCGACCAATCCAGAACCGTGCAGTTCTCGCCGGTTAAACCACGGATTTATCTACCCGTGGTTGCCGGAGATCAGTTCCGAGGCGGTGCGCGTGAATTTGAAGCGCTTTCGATCAATGTTCGCCGGCTCCACGTCCGTGCTCTGCTGGTAGATCCAGCCAGTGGACCGGCAGCCAGGACGGCATTTGCCGCTTACAAAGACAACGATAAGGAGAATGAAGACGAACCGAATCAACGGGTACCCGAGGTAAAAGTCGGCGGCAAAGCGATTTTTGAACGGACGATTGAGTTGACCGGAGCAGCCGTAGACAAGCGAGTTAGAACCCAAATCGACTGGAACCAGATAGTTGGTGCGAATCGAGGTGGGATGGTGCTGCTAACTATTGAAGGCGATCCTCTCCCGGAAGCAGGTAAGCAGAGAATCGGAGCTCAAGCCCTGATTCAGTTAACTGACATCGGTACGCTTTGGGTTCGGCAGTCAGATAAACTGCGTTTTTCTGTTTTCTCCCTGGCCTCGGGCTTACCTAGTCCGTCGGCCGGCATTCGTTTGTTGGACGCGAACTTCAAAGAGATTGCCAAGGTTTCCAGCGATGAAACTGGTACGGCCACCATTCCGTTCAGGTCTGAAATTGAGTGGGCCGTGATCACCGGGCAGAACGATGCTTATACCTTACAACTGGGTGATAGCGCCTCCACCCTAAGCGCGATTGGGTTCAGCTTAGATATTCATTATTTATCTTGGGAGGAACGGTCCAAGCTCACTAATGGGACTTGCTTTGTCTTTACCGATCGCCCGCTTTATCGTCCCGGTGAGATTGTCCATGTCAAAGGTCTGACCCGGGCTCTCAAGCAATCGGGTCTGGTGCCAGCCGATGGGTTGAAAGGCAAAATTGTCGTGACCGATGCCCAGGGACAATCGGCTTACTCAACCGAAATCACTACTGACCGGGATGGTGGGTTCGAAGCGGATATCCCGCTGAATGAAACTTTGGTGGGACGAAGTGAACTGAGAGCACAATTCGGAGAGGAAAACAGTACTGATCTAAGCGCTGACTGCGATTTCGAGGTAGCCAACTACGAGCCGAATGCCTTTGAGCTGAACCTAGTAATGCCGGAGCAGTTTAGCCCGAGCATGGAAGCCCGGGCAGAAGTGACGGCGAAATATCTTTTTGGAGCGCCCCTAACTCAAGCCAAGGTTCGTTGGACACTACAGGCAACTCCAAGCAGTTTTAGCCCGACGGAATTTTCGGACTTTACATTTTCGCCCCAAGAAGAGCAGGCGAAAAGCACCACTGTAACCGGCTCGGCATCTTACGACGGCGTTCAACCGGTGATCATTCAGCCGACGATGCCGCTCCCTAACGGGAGACCGATTCAAGGGGTTCTGACCGTCGAAATGACGGACTTAAACCAGCAAACGGTGACCCAATCCCACGTATTTCAGAAGGCGCCTGCTGCCTTCTATCTGGGGATCGCCGTGCCAGAAACGGGGGTAGTCCGTTCCGGCGTGCCAATTCCAGTTCAGTGCGTCGGGGTCACTCCTGACGGGAAGCCGTTAGATCAGCCGGTCGATGTTCGATTAGAACTATTCAGGAAACGTTCGCAGGCCGTACGCGTCAAAACCGCAGGCAAAGGCGTTTCGTTTCGTACGAACTCCTTCGAAGAGAAAGTCGGAGAATGGAATGGGCAAACTTTGCAGCCGGTGTTTGAGGGTGGGAAATGGGTGACGCCGGACGGTAAAACCGCCGAAGTGACCTTGCCAACCGCAGGCGAGTACGTCTTAAGGGCCCGGGCTCAGGACAAGGATGGCCGGCAGATCTCGACGGAGTACACGCTGTATGACAGTGGCGATGAAACTGTCACCTGGAATTTCCGAAACGCCTCACAGATCGATCTGGTTCCCGACAAGACCGAATATCACGCCGGGGACGTCGCACGGGTGCTGGTTAAGAGCCCGTTCACTGGGGAGGCGATGGTCGATATCGCTCGGGGCAGCGACATTTTAAGATCAGAACGCGTGAAACTGGAAGGTAACGCGCCGACCCTAGAAATCCCGGTCACAGCCAACGATATACCGGACGTCTATGTTTCGGCCGTCCTCATTCGAGGAGCAACGGACAGCACTCGAAAAATTAAGGCGCCGGAGTTTCGTTATGGGTTTGCCAAGTTAAAGGTAAGCGATCCGGCGACAAAACTTGGGATCGAGATCACGCCAAGTAAGACGACCTTTGAACCGGATCAGCCCATCGAAGTTAAGCTACAGGTTAGAGATGGCCTTGGCCGGCCGGTACCCGATGGTCAGCTCGCATTTTTCGCCGTCGACGATGGGGTACTGGCTCTCACCGAGTATCGGCGGCCGGACCCATACACTACTTTTTTCCATGACGTCCCTTTGACGGTTCAGATGGGTATGACGCTGGATTCATTGCTAGCTGAAGAGCTAGAAGACCTCCAATTCACGAATAAAGGATATCTAATTGGCGGTGGTGGGGGCGAGGGCCCGGGAATCAAACTGCGGACGAATTTCCCTGGAACCTTGTGTTGGCTACCGTCGGTTCACACGGACGCAACGGGGCAAGCAACGGTAAAATTTGCTGCACCCGACGCAATCACCCGCTATCGGCTAGTAGCCGTTGCCTGGGCAGGGGGAAACCAGTTTGGTTCGGCCGAGTCTGCGATAACGATTCAGAAACCGTTGTTGATCATCCCAAGTATGGCCCAGTTTGCTCGATCGGGTGATAAGCTGGTCGCGCGCGCGGTGATTAGAAACGATGCCGGGCACTCTGAAAATGTCCGGGTGCAATTGCATCTTGACGATCGTTTAGCCGGCGTGGAATCAACGGAGGTTTCTTTAACCGTGGAGAATGGCGTTGCCCAGACCGTCGATTTCCCGTTGGTGGCCGGTAGTCCGGGTTCGAGCCATTGGCAATGGGTGGCTCAAGCACAAGATCACTCGGATGGAGTCGCTGCCGATACTGTGATTGGGCCGCCGGGAACTACGCTCCGTGAGATTTATTTGAGCGATCTACAGGAAAAGCAGCAGGACTTGTTTGCGGGGATCGATCCTCAATTGTTGGAAGGACGCGGGGTGGTGAACGTCACTTTGTCGAACACCCGTCTAACTTCGTTGCAAGAGGCGGTCGCATCGCTGCAGGCGTACCCGTACGATTGTTCGGAGCAGCTAACCTCGAGTTTGCTGCCCTGGCTGGTTAGCGAGCAATTGAAGGCGGCGATGCCGAGCTTGTTAGCTAATGAAACCGACCGCCGCGAGAATGTAGCCAAGACCTTAAACGAGCTGTTCAAACGGCAGACCGGTTCCGGAGGACTCGCGCTCTGGCCCGGTGGGGACGATCCATCTCTATTTGCGAGTGCTTATGCTGCCTGGGTCATGGCCGGCCTGCAGCAACAGGGAATCGAACTACCGGAGAAAAAATGGCAGTCGCTGTTAGCGTATCTTAGCGAGAGCCTGCGCGGTCTACCACAAATCCATGACGACGCGCGGTTGCAGGAGTTAGCGTTTGCTACCTGGGCTTTGGCGGCTGCAGGTAAACCGGAAGCAGCCTATAACGAGGCGTTGTTTCAAGCCAGGAACTTACTTTCCCATGAGACGCGCGCGCTGGTGGCTCTAGCGTTTTTAGCGAGCGGCAACCCGCCACGGGACGTGGTTGAGACTCTGCTCAACGCTAAATCCAGTGCACCCGACGCTGTCTGGCTCTACGGAGGTGGTGCTCGCGAAGATGCGCTCCGTTTATTAGCCTGGACGCGCTACAAATCCCATTCCAACGAGATAGGTCCTCTCGTCAAGGAGTTGCTGGGACTGCGGCGCAACGGTCGTTGGGATACGACTCAAGAAAATGCCTGGTCGTTGTTGGCGTTGGCGAACTACTACCGGATTTCGGAGAGCGGCGGTAAACCGGTAGACGGTTTGGTGGTATCCGGTTCGAGATCGTTGCCTTTTGCGCTGGATCGCCGAACGCCGTCTTGGAGCACCGGCCTAGCCTTGGATCAAACGAATCCGATGAAAGATCTTTTGATCCAACGGAACGGATCGGGAGCGCTCTTTGGCGAGGCGCAGTTTGAAGTCTATCCGGTGGTAGTCGATCAACCGCGCCAGGATCGTGGGTATGCGGTTTCCCGTACCTATCAGAAGGTCGCTGATGACGGGAAATTGCAGCCCGCCGATGACCTCAAAGTGGGTGACAGGATCCTGGTGACAATTAGTATCAAATCAAACCGGGCCGGACGGCTAGTGGCGATCGATGATCCAGTGCCGTCTCTATTTGAGCCGATCAATCCGAACTTCAAAGCTCAAACCGACACCGAATCAGGTGTGGATCAGGATTATGCGGACTACCGTGCGATCCGCGGCGATCGCGTCGAGTTTTTCCGTAATCAGTTCCCGGCAGGCGATTACCACTTCACTTATCTTAGCCGAGTACGATTTGCCGGCGAAGCAGTCGCTCCAGGAACGAAAGTGTTGGAAATGTATCGGCCGGATCGGTTTGGACTAGCCGAGACGGTGAAGGTGAGAAGTGAGAGGTGAAAGGTGAAGGGGCGCGGCGCCCGTGGAGCGCTGCCTCGCTTGCGAGGCCGTGGTGAGCAGGGTGACATCGTGAAATAATGCCGCACCCCGCGCTGTGCTCTATCGTCTCGCACGGCTCTCCGCGATGCCGGACGTCGCTGTTGCAAGATCTGGCGGCGTTGCAACTCCTGATCGGCGCGATACAGAGAGTAGACAAAGAAATGGTGGCGCAACGATATCGGCCCTGCTCACCACGGTCTCGCAAGCGAGGCAGCGCTCCACGATTCCCGACCGGATCGGAGCTTTGCTCTGGCGGCCGCGGTCCACGATTACGAAGTTAAAACCTTAGCAGAAGACTCTAGATAAATGACGGCTCCGCGAACGAAAAGTAAGCCGATTGCATTTTTCTCAACACTCGCCGCAATCTTGGCGTTGGGTTGGATTGGGTTAGAAATCGCCTGGCGCCTAACGTCCGTCCCTTTGGCGCTAACTGAATCGCTACCTCAAAGCGTTGAATTCGTTGATCGAACGGGAAGGCCGTTGCGCCGGATTTTGCAAGACCAACGAATTTATCGATCGCGGTGCTCTTTATCCGCGATCTCGCCTAATGCGATCGCCGCAACCTTGAGCGCAGAAGACAAAAGGTTCCGGGTTCACTCTGGGATTGACCTGGTCGCGGTGGTACGGGCCTTATCGGAAGCGCTTCATACCGGTCAAATCCGTTCGGGCGCTTCTACGATTACCGAGCAGTTAGTTAAACTGAGTTACCCGGACTCGTCGCGTGGGGTGTGGGCGAAGCTAACCGAGGCCTGGGCCGCCCTTAGCCTCGAACGGCACTGGACCAAAGATCGAATTCTGGAGGAATACTTAAACCGTTTGGATTATGGCGATCTGCAGGTAGGTCTGGCTTCGGCCAGCGCGGATTATTTCGAAAAACCGCCCAGTGACCTGAGTGCAGCCGAGGCAGCTTTCTTAGCGGGAATCCCACAAGCACCTTCGCGGCTCGATCCGTTCAAACATTTTGAGGCCGCCAAAGCGCGCCAACGCTGGGTGTTGAGCCGGATGCACGCAAACGGTTTCTTGGACGACCTCGCTTATGCAAGGGCGCTGGCGGAGCCGCTCCGATTGCGTCAACACGATCGCGATTTCGAGGCGCCGTTGTTTGTGGATCTGTTGTTGGAGCGGCGAGGGACATTGCCTCCTGAGGGCGGGACCGTAAAAACCACGGTTGATCTTTCTTTCAACCGATGGATCGAAGAAGTTATTTCCGGTCAGCTAAAGAGATTGGCGGACAAGCATGTCACGGCAGCCGCTGCTGTGGTGATTGATAACGCAACCGGCGAAGTGCTAGCCCTTTGTGGATCGGGCGACTATTTCGAGCCGGGGATCGGTCAGATTAACGGTGCTTGGAGTGCTCGTTCCGCCGGTTCGGCCCTGAAGCCTTTCACTTATATCCGAGCGCTGGAACAAGGGGCGTTCCCCGGTACCGTGGTTGCCGATGTGCCGACCGATTTTCCCACGGACACCGGTTTGTATCATCCGAACAATTATAACCACCGGTTCTACGGGCCCGTCACCCTGCGGTTCGCACTCGCCAATTCATTGAATGTGGCCGCGATCAAAGTGTTGGAACAGGCAGGCGGACCGGGCACTTTGTATGCCACGCTTCAACGTGCGGGAATCACGACGCTGGAACATCCGGCGGCTTATTACGGTCTCGGACTGACGATCGGCAACGGAGAAGTGCGTTTGTTGGAACTAACGAATGCGTATGCAGCATTAGCCCGGCTCGGTGTGTATAAGCCGTTCCGGTTGCTTAAGGAGGACGAAACGGCGATGCGGCGAAACGGCGAAGCGGCGACTTTTGGATCAGCCCGGCGCATTTTCGATGAGCGAGCGGCTTATCTGTTGGCGGATATGCTGAGTGATAACGAGGCTCGAGCTGGAACGTTTGGTTTGAATTCTTATCTTTCGTTCGATTTTCCGGTGGCGTGTAAGACTGGGACCAGCTCTAACTATCGCGATAACTGGACCTTTGGTTTTACCCCGGAATTTACCGTAGGCGTTTGGGTTGGAAACCCGGACAACTCACCGATGCACGGGATTACCGGTGTCACGGGGGCTGCTCCTATCTTTCACGAGATTATGGTGAAACTATGGGACCGTTACGGGACCGGCTGGTATTGCGAGCCGTCCGGCATTGAGCATTGCTTCATTGATCCGCTCACCGGGCACCGCGTCTCTTCCGATCAGCCGCGCGCGGTTCAGGAAATCTACACCTTTTCGCCAGAACCCGTTCGCCCGGATGATTACGATGCGGCCGGTCGAGTCCGTTTGCCGGAAGAGTATCGAGCTTGGGTAGAGAGCGACCAGAACACTTTGGGCGAGTTACTTACCGGAAGTCGTTTGGGTAAACATCTGCACATCCTGGAACCCCTGGCCGGCGCGCTCTATTATTGCGATCCGGACCTTCAGACGAAAGATCAACGGTTAGTTTTGCGTGCGGATTCAACCGGAGAGATCGAGTGGAGCTCCGAGACACTGGATTGCCGAATAGAAGGAAATCTGATGACCGTTGGACTGCGTGAAGGACGGCATGAGATCACTGTTCGGGATAAAACTACCGGCGAGACGGCTTCGACCTGGATCGAAGTGGAGCCGTGGTGAGAGGGTGACTAAGCTGATGATTGGTCATTCGTTTGCGCGGCCTGTTTTCGGATGGGCACACCTCAACGCCAGCCGACGCGTCGTAGGGAAGCTCCGGCTTGACTAAGCTCGTCGAATGTCTGGTCGCAGTCCTACCGGTTGTCGGTCTTCGATGGACTGGCGGATTGCTCTATTTTCTCGACGCGCCGCACGATGGGGAGCATCACGTCAATGGCGCTCTCCGCAGGAAAAGGAACGAGTGTGCCAGTCTGATCGGTCTTAATACGGGGAAGGCGTTCTACTACGATTTCAACCTGCTTGGAGTGTTGGTTGTAGAAAGAGCACATCTCTTCGGCCAGACGCTTGGCCATCGCGTATTCGGTCATCTCGCGGATGTTTTCGGTGACCGCCACGCTCGAGGGATAAAACACGTTGAGTTTCGGTAGGCCTGGGTCAGTCGCCGCGTCCAGGAGACGGCCAAACGCGGTGACGTAGATCTCATTAAATTCGCGAAGAGTCTCATGGCTAAAAAAGCCTCGGCGCCGTCCGAAAATCCTGGGTGTGGCGAAATAATAGATCGAACGCGGCGCCTGCCTGCTTTTGCGTAACTGTCGTACAACCCGCTGGCAGCTTCGGACATCGAGCTGCAGTGTTTCGCAACGTCCTGCCAGAGAACGAATGTCCTCGGCTACGCGCTCCGCGTCCGCGGCGCCTTGCTGATAAGTGATGATCGCGAGGCCGCCGCCTGCTGCGATAATCTTGGCAGTGACTTCCCCTAGGCCGCGTGAACCTCCGATGATGAGGGCGATACTCTCCGTGTAGCTGCCCGGCTCCACCAACTTCGCGACGGCCGCCATGTCGGGCTGTGACTCAGGAGGTGGACGAAAGAAAGCAACGAGTTGGCCTTGCAGATAGGGACCATCAACCGCCAGTACGACTCTGCTGAGGCGCTCGTCGGTCTGTTGAACGCGATAATTCTGGTCACCGGACAAAGCCGTCTCTTGGTATCGAATGCTGGCTTGGGCGAAGATTGAATGTAAACCGGGGCAATGCATTCCAACCAGCCGGCTGAGCGCCAACGTCGCCGCCATCCCGCCGGTTCCTAGCTCAGCGGTCGTTAGCGGGAAAAGTTGACGGGCCTGTGCCAGGTTCAACCCCAGCGTCAGGCTGCCGGTTTTGTCTAGAAGTGTGTCGAACCCGAGTTCGGCCACAGGTTCGCGAAGGAGGGGCGGCAGGTCGGGGTTTGGCCGCGCGGAGACCGGGCCGAACTGGACAGTGATTTGGCAAACCGCTTCTTCTTTAATTCGACCAATGATGCGACAACTTTCCGCCGTGAGGTCGGCAAGAGAAAAAACGGCGATGTCTCCCGTCAGAACCGGTTTGAGAAATTGAGCAGTAAAACCGGCGATCGCGCAATTCGACTGTTCATTAACAGACCGATCCAGAGCGGCTTCCAGCGCGGTGAGCGCAAGATGGATCCCATGAACCACCCGGTAGCCGGCCATGGTGCGTCTGGCGGCAACCGGATCAACATGCATGGGATTGTAGTCGCCCGACAAATCAGCAAAGAGCTGCTGAAGGACCTCTGTATAATGAGAACGGCGCAGAAGCGTCCCAGGTCTGGCCCGGCTCGAAAAACGGCGGTTGTTCAGTTAGTATTCATTGGGGTAAAGGTCGTTGTGGGTTGGCGATTGCTGATCCTGGGCGAGCTTCCCTTTCATGGCTGCCTCGTCCAGCTTTGGGAGTATCGCCAAAAAACGGGGATCGGATGCCATCGCAGATAAAACCGCCAGAGTGATGCCCTCTTTGGGGTGAACTGCATCCAGAAAATAGTCAGCCTTGTCGCTATACCCAGGAAGATCAAGAAAATCAAAGAAGAGGACGTGCAATTGGTCGAAATAGCCGTTCTTAACATGATCGTTAAAATCCTGAAGTTCTCCGAAGTCGGCCTTCTGCTCGTACTGCATATTATGTACCTCTTCCGTGTAGAAGGGCAGCTGGACGCAAACTAACGCGATTCCTCTGGCGTGTACCTCGGAGACGAACTCTTCGAACTGCTTGATCTCGTCGCTTCCCATGCGATCGCCATAATCCATATTCGCCTCCGAGAGAGCTTTTAACCTGGCTGGATCCTCTTTTTCCGGTAAATCGTGCCACTTACTGGATCCGTCTTTTCGAAATCCAAACCTCTGAAGGTAAGCGCCTAAACCAAGAGTGGGGTAGCCAAACGGATGGTTAAGACCCATGAGAAGAAGCGAAGGGTGTTTGGGCAGCTGAACCAGAATGTCGCGAAGGTCATCGAGTCGATCGATCCAAGAAGGCACAAAGTTTTGCGAGCGGTGGTCTCTTGTAATTCCGGTGGTGTATACGCGGTTAAATAGCCAAAAGTCGCAATCCATTATGATGACCTTAGGATTGTATCCCGGAGGCAGATGTCGGAGGAGGTCGGTAAAACTGGGTATGAGATAGCAGGTTGAACTCAAATTGTAGGCGCTGTAAGGGCGAAACATGGCGCTTCGGAAAAACTGGGTGCGCGATGTTCCGAAAATCAGAATGTCGGGGCGCTCGATAGCTACCCGCGCCAGCTTGAAACGGGCGAAGTTCGCCGAGCGATCTCTATACCAGATCAGGTTAGGATTCGTAGTCTGAAGCCTGGCAGCTTGAGCCATGGAAAGCCAATCTCCGGCCTGCCAGGAAACCCATTCGCCTAACAGGACCAAAAAACACCATGGAATCACCAAGCTAAGAAACAGGATCCGGCCGCACTTTTTCCATTCCTGCAGGTCGGACGAGAGCCCCTCAGAATTTATAATAGACAAAAGGTTGCGTGCCATAATGAGTGAGCCACTCGGATAAAATGAGCAGAAGGCCGTAGTTGTAACCGACGATCTGCACAATGGCTGGAAGCCTCTCCGGAACGAGTTTTTTGCGGACGAGGATATCACCGCCGAGCAAGCATGGGATCACCCAGGAACAGATGAGGAAATCTTTCAAGATCGCAGATGAAATTGAGACATGGTTCCGGAGGCCCGCGAGAATGGTAGCGGCATCGTGAACCAGCCCTGCGGAAAAGATGCCCTGATAAATCTGCATGGCTTGAGACAACGAATCGGCTCGGAACACGACAAAAGCCAGCGCTACCAAGAAATAAGTGATGATGCCTCGAGGCACACTCAGAGCCGAACTAGGAACGCCCACGATTGCCCAGAATTTATCGCGCCAAGAGAGGGTGAAGGTGGAGACGACCACCATCGATCCATGCATCGCTCCAAAGACCAAAAATCCCCATTTGGCTCCATGCCATACGCCCAGGATGAGAAAAGAACCGAGGAGTGCTGCGGCCATGCCCAGATTCGAGTAGCGCCGCCAACTCATCCGCAGCGGTGAGAAAATATAATCGCGGACCCAGGATGAGAGCGAAATGTGCCAGCTACGCCAAAACTCGGGCACGGTTGTGCTGAGAAAAGGTTGCCGAAAATTAGCAGCGACCTCCAGGCCGAATAGCTTGGCGCTGCCGATGGCAATCAGAGAATAGCCGGCAAAATCCGCATAAAGATAAAAAGGATAGAAGAGGGTCGCACAAAGCCGTTCAGTCGATGAACAAGCCCCCGGATCTCCGTAAACTGCGTTGATGGGACCGGCCAGCGTGTCTGCGAAAACGACCTTCATGATCAACCCTATAAACATCAGGCGCAGAGCCGTGATGGTTCGGTCGGAGGAAAAGCTTGTATCTAGGTCGAGCTGCGGCATAAACCGTCCTGCTCGCTCGATGGGGCCGGCGGAAACTAAGGGGAAGAACGCTACGAATAGGGCCACGCGAGAAGGAGAGTCTTCCGCCTCGGCCACTCCAAGATAGACGTCCACGAGATAGCCGAGAGAGGCAAAGGTAAAAAATGAGATGCCAATTGGAAAGGCTAGTGCCGAAAGATGCCCATGGACCGCTATGGCCAGGAACACCGTTAGGTATTTGAAGACGATTAGAGGACCGACGAGAATCGCGGCGCTCAACCAGAAAAGGATGCTGCCGCGTTTCTCAGCTGCAGGTGATCGTAACAGCTTCGCTCCAACGTAAGTGACGCACGTGACGAACAACAGCACGGAAACGTAAATCTTCGATAGCTGGAAATAGAAAACGTAGCTGGCTACCAGCAGCAGGATGCGGCGTGGCTCGCCCTTTCGTAAAAGGAAATACAGAACGAAAACGAAAAACAGAAAAACGAAATAAGCGGGATCGCTGAGCGACATAAGCGGTCTCAGTTCGGGACTTGCAAATCGACAACCTCAAACCTGAAGTGCCGGCGCTCTAACTCGAACCAGAGTGATGGACGAATCGACGTCAGGGATCTCAGAGGTAGCGATTCGCCACCGTGGTTCATCTTCCGGGCTGAAACCATGATCGGATAGGAAAGAGGCGGCGGGAGCGTTTTTGGCCGTAGGGATGAAAGAGGCGATGAGGTGACCGGCTCCTTCCGTCCGGGCTTCCTCAGCCAGTGCTGCCAACAAAGCCGTTTCGACGCCGCGCCCCAGGACGCGACAGCTCAGCAAAAATGTGTCGATGATCATTTCAGAAGCACCGACCGGGATCTCAGCGATGATTACCCCGGTTAGGCCGTAATCGCCGAACCGGTCTGAAACCCGCAAGCCAAAGATCCGGTGCTGGGGCGAATGGGCGAGCGTACGGACCTCGTCGAGGGAGCGGCGGATCGTGGTGAGGTTGAACTGGTTGGTTTTGTTAATGAGCTGAGTGATGCGTTCGAGGTCTTCGGGTTGGGCCGGAAAAAAGTCGATGCGCAGTCCAAGATTTTTGCGGAACTCTTCCTTGCTCAGGCTGCTGCCCAGCGATGCGCGTTGCTGCTCCGCTCGCATCATATCGGCTCGCAGCCGGTCCTCCTGGGTTATATCGAGCCGGTCGAAGAGGGTCAGGTTCCGCATCGTCTCGAGAATATCGGCTGGGTCTTCGGGCACCGGAACACAACAAACTTCCGGTCGGGCTGCGCGCATGTAATCGATTTCCATCGGGCTGTCATCAATGAAGACCAAGCTGTCGACGCCGATGTTAAGAGCGTTAGCAATGTTCGGAATGTTTTCACTCTTCGGGTTCCAGTTGATTTGCCACGCGGAAATATGCTCTCGTTTGAGCAGCATGCCGCTGTGCTTTTCGAAGACCTCCCAAACATCCGCCTCATTATTCTTGCTAGCCAGAGCCAGCAGGATCCCTTGCCCGAGCCAATAAAGGAGCAAGCGCTGAAAGTCGCGAAAGGCTGTGCCAGGAAACTCATCTCCGAGTTGGATATTGGCTATTCCGTCTTCCCCAACGGTACCGCCCCAGAGGGTATTATCGCAATCGAGTACAACGCATTTTTTGGGTGCCTGCCGGAGCGCTGTAACCATGCGAGCCAGAGACGAGCCAGCCTTGAGCAGAAAGGAATCAGTAAATGGCTGGCGATACAGATACCACTGGCGCGCATCAAAGGAATTTGCGAGACCGCACTGGCGCTGAGCCGCATCCAGATCACAGAGCCGAATGCCGGGTATACTCGTGACCGCTTCCACAAACCGAGTCGTTAGTGCGCGGTGAATCATGCCCAACCCCAGCGGATTCTCGAGGCTCGAGATGCCGGCAGGCAGATTGACCGGAAATGGCGCGAGATTCGTTATCAGGGTCCCCGTAAAGCTCTCGCGCAATCCCTTCAGCGCGGAGACCAGCAGATCAATCTTCGCCGCGGCGCCCTGAAAAGCTCCGGCGTCGCCATGTAGAAACGCCAGCAACTCCGCCAGCACAATATCCTCGAGTCGATAAAGCAGAATGATGGTATCGCATTTTGTTTTGAAGATGCTCTTGTGATCGAGGCAGACTTGGAAAAGCTGATTGTAGGGCCCTAGCTCCAGAGACGGGTTGAGATTGGCTTCAACCAAGCTTGCGCCTAGGAACGGGAGCAGGCTGTTCGCGGTAAAACTGGCCGCCACCCCGATAGAAACAGAGGGTTGTACTTCTTGGAGCCTCAGCTTTTCGCTATATTCACGCCAAAGCGCCTTGATCTGCGTGACGCTTTTTTTTTCGGCACCTGGTTTGATATTCGTTCCACTCCCTGCCTCAAGCATCGACAATCCCCTTGTTGCGTAAGACCTTGCGAACGAGTCCAACGGTTCGCATGGAAATGATTTCCTTGGTTGAAAGCCGGACGTCGAATGCTGCTTCCAGGGCAACGACCAAATTCATCGCCTGAAGACTATCCCACTGCGGGGTGTTCTCTGGCGAAGTCTCATCTGAGATGGTCTCAATCGGAACGGACAAAGTTTCTGAGAAGACCTTCGAGACTCCGGACGATAGCTGCATAATTCATATTATTTAAAATTACTGGATTACGGCTCGTCAATATGAAAGCTGGACAAAGTGCGGCCGATGTTAGAAAAATCGGAAAATATGGTAAAAATGGAGAGTCTAGCCTAAGGAAATGGGGGAAACAGGTGTGGCAACGAAGCGGGTTGGGGGGCTAGATAGCATCCGGTTTATCTGCGCGATCGCTATCGTCGTTTTCCATTTCGGTTTGGTCCCACTCACGGCTTTTGGAGCAGATCCTCATGGTTTAGCTCTAGCGCTGAGAGCAGTCCTGCGTTCGGTCTTTAACGGACCCGCAGCACTGATCGTCTTTTTCTTGATATCGGGGTTTGGTATTCATTTCGCCTCCCGTCGAACCTTAACCGTCGACGTGCCGTCTTTTTATGGGCGACGTCTGATCCGAGTTAGTGGTCCGGCTTTGGTAGCACTGGCCTTGTGGGCCTGGGTCCGAATCGAGTTCCAACCTCAAGGGCCTGGACCTTTTTGGACAGTCACTTGCGAAGCGGAATACTATTTGCTCTACCCCGTGCTGCTTTGGCTCAGGCGGTTCTTTGGTTGGTGGCCGTTGATTTTGGTCGGTCAAGTTGCTGCCTACGGTTTGGCTTTGTCCCATCTATCAGAGATCGCGGTGGTCGATGGGGGTTATCCGGCGTTCGGCTGGTGGAACTGGATAATGGGTCTCCCTTGCTGGTTATCGGGCTGTTGGCTGGCCGAGAATTTCGACCGATTCCCGACGCTCTCGACTAGAGTGATTTGGCTGGCTCGAATAGCGATCTACGCGATTTCGGTTGGATTTCAGGTTTCCAGATTTCACGGAGGGTCGATTTATCTCTCCGCTCCCTTCACTCTCAACCTCTTCGCCATCATCGCCTGCCTGTGGCTCGGATTGGAAATCGGTTACCGCATGGAAAAACCGGCGCCCGGAGTCCTGGAGTGGGCAGGCAACTGGACTTATTCGATCTACTTAATCCACCCCGCCGTTCCGGGCCTGTTGTTGATGTTGCCTTGGCTAAGCCCAATTTACAATTCGAATGGGGGATGTCTCTTTCTTATCGCGTGCTCGCTTCTGATTGCTTATCCGTTTCATCTGGCTATCGAAGCGCCGTTTTATCGTTTAGCTATCGCCGTAGGCCGGCGTCTCAAGCCGACTCGCCCGTCGCCTGTCTTAGCGGTTACGGAGCCCTAAGCGAGTCTATTTCAAATGGATACGTTGACCAAACTCCGAGAAAACTGGCAATCACTGGGCGCCGATGACCCGCTCTGGGCGATCTTGAGCGATCCGCGAGCCAAAGGAGGAAGATGGTCGGTCGATGAATTCCTACAGACTGGTCACGTAGAAATTAACCGGGTATTTACTTGGCTCGAAAAGAAGGGAGTTCGAGAAATAGGAACGGGCCGGGCGCTCGACTTTGGCTGTGGGGCCGGACGTCTCACCCAGGCTCTGGCGAAGCGTTTCGATCAATGCACGGGAGTCGACATTGCGTCGAGCATGCTGGCAGCAGCCCGAACCCTAGCTCCGCCAGAGAATTGCGAGTTCGTATTGAATGAGGGTAACGACCTCTCCCAGTTCGCAAACGAGAGCTTTGATTTTATCTATTCCTCCATCGTGCTGCAGCATATTCCCTTTCCGTATTCAGTCGATTACATCAGCGAGTTTTGCCGGACATTACGTCCGGGCGGGGTTTTAGTATTTCAGATCGCGATCGATAAGCAGGTCTCGCTCAATCAAAAGTTGATCGAACTGAAACAGCGGATCGCAAGTAAAGTCGCTTTGCGGACCCGAGTGCGGCGGTTGCTTGGCCATCCGGTGCCGCGGCCGGCTGCCCAAATTGAGATGCATGTGGTCCCGGTTGCTACGATCGAGCAGCGATTGAGAGAAGGTGGAATTAGCTTGGCAGCTTCCGGATTTACGAATTCCTGCGATACGTCCTTCAACGGGAACCTGGAGATAAGTGACGACCGCAAATATTACGCTTATTTTTTGAGTTGCCTCTTTGCGGGGCGAAAAGCTCGCTAGGGACGATCTCGCGGCCGGTCTACCGCTCGATGCCGAAAAATGTCTGGCAAGCGAGATTATCTTTCCAGGTCGGAGGAAAGGAACCAGGCGATTGCCAGTAATCGAATACACCGGCGACATCGCTCCAAGGAAGCGCTCCACCCGCAACGAGGTCACCATTATGTAGGATAAACCCGAAACGACATTGGCTGGCAGCCGGATCGAAAAGGGCCAGCTGCCGCCGGGGGATAGCGATCTCGTATAACGTTAGCTTGTTGGCCTCATCTCGCGTGATCTTGACTGTGCTTCCGGCGACTGGTCCAATGCCCGGTACCGCTTCCGTTTGGTAACCATTTCGCCGCGAGGTATCTGGGCCCCAAAGTCGGAAGAGCTTATCGCCGCTGGTCGATGAATGCGCTACATAGGAATAGTCCGTGTCAAAAAAAGCGCCTTTCCAGGCCCAAGGGTCATCAACCTGGCGTCCAATTCCGGGAACCCGGTCTCGGAACCCGAACGAAAACTGTAGGACGTCGCCGCACTCGGTTACAACCTTGAGGCCGGTGGGCATACCTTCTGGGTAGGTCAACGTAGTACTGAGTTTCCCAAAAGGTTGGGTGTACAATTGGCCGGCCGAACAATGAAATTGGTCCTCATGGACCGGTGCGCCAATATAGACAAAATCGTTATCATAGGCGGTGTACACTTGGCCGGCGATTCGCTTGGAGCCAGTCTCAACCGACTTTTGTTTGTCGTTTGGATTTCGCAGAGAATTTACCCTGGTGTCAGCCGGTCGGAGCCAGTCGCTATCGACAGAGACTGGGGTGAGACCATTCCAGTCTGAGAGCGCGCCGGTCAAATGAATGGTCCGTTTTTCAAATCTGGCTACCGCCAGTGTTTGATTTCGGAAGAAGGGGGGGAAACTTTCACCGGGGCCGTCCTCGCTCTTGTCGAGGCAAGCTGTTAGCCCAATCGCATAACGATTGTCCGTGCGCACTGGCACGATCGGCCATTGGAATTGGACCTCGGTTAATTCGCCGGGGCCGATCTCGAAACGGACGGAAGAAACCTCTTTTGTTTCCGCCACCCGAAGTACTAAGTTTCCTTTAAGCGACCGATTGATTTGGTTTTGAATTCGAACGCTTAGCTCTTGCTTTTCCGATGCTGGAGCCTGCAAAGAAAGGGCGTAAAAATTGATCGGGGTGACGCGCCGGATTAGGCCGCTCCGGACTCGATCCTGTAGATCTAAAACACTCAAGTTCTCCGACGTGATATAGACGGGATTGGGGGATAGCGGTAAGACAAGTTGGCCGCCGGTTGCCGGAATATCTTCGCCTACCATATCATAGGCCCGGAGATCCGAAGCATCGGCAATGACGAGCTCCCCTCGGGTATCAAGCCACTCTGCGGATCGGCCGGTCAACCCCCAAATAACGGCTACTTTCGTGTTATCGTCTCCGCGTTCTGAAGGCACTTCCACGTTCCAGCGAGCGCTGAGTTCGGAACCCCGGGGTAACGATTTAATTTCGGACGTGGCGAACTTACGATTGGCGAAAATCCCGCCCCAGAGCAGTTCCTGACGAGGCCAGAGATCGACCAATGGGACCCTGTCCTCAAGAAAGTGGGTCATCACCGCAAAGGCGGTGTTACTTTTGGTCCAATCCGGGCCATAGCCGATCTCCCATTGGGCATTACCCATGAAGACTCCGGCCAGGGCGGCTGCGACGTAATATTGAACGATCTTTTGAGCATTCTCGCGGTTGTTGAATGGATCTTTGTTGCCTGGTGCTTGAGAGCTCTGATAAGCAGTTCCTCCTTCTGTGAGGTAGGAATAGGGCAACCCCAAGTCGCGTGCGGTCAATCGAACCTCGTCAATGGATCGAAAGAGGTCGCCTCCGCGGAAGTTTTTCAGAAGGACACTTTGGGTGTAGGGATGATCGGTTATACCCTGCAGCAACCCTTCCCAGCAGTCCGGGTACGGCTCGAGTTGGTCTCTCACAAAGGCCACACTACTCCCGGCCAGCAGCCGATAATGCGGATTGAGTGTCAGAGCCATCGTGCACCAATCCTTCTGCAATTGGCGATACGCATCTGGGGCGGCTGCCCAGGTCCAGCCAAAGGTCCAGGGTTCGTTCCAGAATTCGATGGTGGTCAACTCCGGATAGTGTTCCAGCGTGACCTGCCATGTGCGGATAAAACGTTCGGCGTCATTGGGTGGACCATACATTCCCAGTCGTTCGGCTAGCGGCGTTCGATCGAACACCCCAGCACCGACCAAAGAGTAGCCGGCGATCGGAAGAACCCAAAGACCGTGCGCTTTGAGCTCGTTCCATTCTTTGTCCAGGCTGGCAAAATCGAGGGGCGCGGCTTGTCCAGCAGGAAAATCTTTTGGCCAGTTGGCGCTCGCCGTTCTAACGCCTGGCATGAAATGCGTGCGCAGGACTTTCATTCCGATGGTTTCCAGCAGTTGTAGGTCCTCCCCGAGTGGCGGCCTGGTGTTGCTGGAAAAGAATGAGTCGGGGCGTATGCCCGGGTAAGGAGGCCAAGCCACACCGAGGTCTGTAGAGCGGGTAAGGGTCGTTTCTCCCTCAGTCAAGGTAACGAAGATCGAGTAGTAGCCAATCCCAAATGCGAGAGGATAGGTCGAGTGAAGCTTTGCTCCATCGGCCGAGAGGTGAATCGTGATCGACTGGAGCGGGTCGGGCACAGCCCGGTTGAAAATGTCGCTGACTTCCACGTCAGCGACGATATCGTGCGCGGCTGCGTTCGTGCTCCAGGCGCTGATTTCTAGCACCGGGTGGTCCAATCCTTCACGAAATATTCGATGGGCGCCACCGGCTACGTTCAGTTCCATATCGTAGCCGGGATTCGAACAGAGTGAGTGCTGGAACGGCCAAATGATTAGGCCGAGCCAGAACAGATTTCTCAACCAGTTTCTCGAGATTCCCATAAGCGTTGATACCTCAACCCACTATGACCTTGTATGAAAGTCCATGAACGGCATCGATAGGTCTCAGCCATGCTCTCCGGCTTGGGAAAACGGGTGGGTTCCTGGATTAATATTGGTCGGGGTAGAGATTGTTGTGACTTTGCGACAGCTGATCCTGAGCGACCTTCTCTTTCAACGCTGCCGCATCCAGCTTCGGGAGTATGGCCAAAAAGCGGGGATCTGAGGCCATTGCAGATAAAACGGCCAGTGTCAGCCCCTCTTTCGGGTGAACCGCATCCAGGAAATAGTCTGCCTTGTCGCTATAACCGGGAAGCTCGAGAAAATTAAAGAAAAGCTCGTTCAGTCTGTCGAAATAACCGTCCTTAACACGATCGTTAAAATCCTGAAGTTCTCCGAAATTGGCCTTCTGCTCGTACTCCATATTATGCACTTCTTCCGAGTAGCATGGCAATTGTACGCAGACTAAAGCGATTCCTCTGGCGTGTACCTCGGAAACAAACTCTTCGAACTGCTTCATCTCGCCAGTTCCCATGCGATTGCCGTAGTCGATATTCGCGTTCGCGGGAGCTTGCAATTTGATTGGATTCTCTCTTTCTGACGGGTCCCATTTAGTGGAGCCGTCCTTACGAAATCCACCGGTCTCGAGGTAAGCTCCCAACCCCAGCGTCGGGTAATCATGGGGACGGTAGAAGCCCATCAGAAGAAGCGAAGGGTGCGTGGGCAGTTGCACGAGAATGTCACGCAGGTCATCGAGTCTATCAATCCACGACGGAGTAAAATTCTGCAATGCGCGAGCTTTGATTTCGGACGCGGTATACACCGGATTAAATAGCCAAAAATCGCAGGTCATGATGATGACCTTGGGATTATATCCCTGGGGCAGATGGCGAAGTAGATCGGTGAACCCGGTCATGAGATAACAAGTCGAACTCAAGTTGTAGGCGCTGTAAGGCCGAAACATCGCGCTTCGGAAAAACTGGGAGCGCGACTGTCCGAAAATGAGAATGTCGGGACGGTCAATCGCCACCCGGGCCAGCTTGAAGCGGGCGAAGTTCGCCGAGCGGTCTCTGTACCAGATCAGGTCAGGATGATTCGTCTGCAGCATGGCAGCTTGAGCCATGGAAAGCCAGTCTCCGGCTTGCCAGGAAATCCATTCGCCCAACAGCAGCAGAAAACACCACGGAATCACCAAGCTGAGGAAAAGGATCCGGCAGCACTTTTTCCATTCCGGCAGGTCGGAGGAGAGACCCTCGAAATTTATAACAGACAAAAGGTCGCGGGCCATAATGCGTAAGCCGCTCGGGCTAAACTGAGCGAGGAACCATACTTGTAACCGTTGTAACCGGCGATCCGCACAATTGCGGGAAATTTCTCGGGAATGAATTTTTGGGCGCGAGCATATCACGGACGAGCCAGCATCGCATCAGCCAATCGCAAATGACGAAATCTTTCAATACTGCAGATGAAATTAAGCCGAGTTGACTTTTCGAAACGCAAGCCCTAACAAGATTGCGCGACGGGAAATTTTATGGATGTCGACGAAAGAATTGCCTCGCTGGATCTGAGTTTATTCGATGCGATTCCCTCGCAAACTTATCCTGAAGATCGAAAATCGTTACTCCTGATCCAGCGGTGCGTGCGTCGCTCGGGAAGCTACACTTACCTGGAGATTGGCTCCCACCTCGGCGGGACTCTTCAGCCGCATTTATTGGACAGCCAGTGTGCGTTGATCTATTCGATCGACAAACGCCCCTTGGAGCAAGCCGACGAGGCGATTGGTACCTATCACTATCCCGAGAACTCCACTCAACGAATGCTGAACGGATTGCAGGAGGCTTTTCCGCAGTCGCCGCTGCTCAAGATTCACACCTTCGATTGCGACGCTCGTGAACTGAATCAGAGCGAGTTCTCTGTTAAACCGGATTTCTGCTTTATCGACGGGGAACACACTGACAAGGCGGTTTTTTCCGATTTTCAGTCTTGCCTGGCAGTGTGTAAACCGGACGGGATCATCGGGTTTCACGACGCAAACATCATTGCGGGAGGTCTTTCTCGAATTAAGCAGCAACTCGCCAAGAGCGGGACCCGCTTCCAAGGCTTTGTGCTCCCAAGACACGTCTATGTGATCCTGCTGAACCGGGCGATCGAAATGTTTGCGGAGGAGGTCAAGGCAACCTCTCAGGACGAATCAAGCTACATGCGGAACGTGAGGTGGGATTTACTCAAAAGAAGGATCTCTCGCCGTTACCCCGGAATGCAGAGGATTTGGCACGCCTGCAGGCGACTAGTGAGTGGTGGGAATAAACGAATAACGTATCACTGAAGCGAAGTTAATGTCATTGCGAAGATACCGCCGAATTGCAGCCGACCTGGTTTCCTTTCTCGAGACCTGGGTTCGCCATCCCAGCGAGAGCCTTCGAACCATGCGCCCGTTTTCGGCGATGGTGGCGGGAGAACTGCGGGCGAGAAATTGGCCGCGGGATATTTCCGATCAGCTGGAAAAGGTGCCTCGCGCCGATCTCGCATCGGCGAACAGCGAAAATCCCTTAGCTCGCTATTTTGAATCTCATCAGGACGGGCGCGGGATTTTGAAGTGGCTCCATTACTTCGACATCTATCACCGATACTTCCAAAAGTTCGTTGGTAAAGAGGTGCATGTCGTCGAAATCGGGATCTTTAGCGGTGGTAGTTTAGACATGTGGAAGGAGTACTTCGGTCCGAACTGCAGAATTTATGGCGTAGACATCCAGGAAGAATGCAAAGCCTACGAGGATGCTCGAACCAAGATATTTGTGGGTGATCAAGGCGATCGGGCGTTCTGGCAAAGCTTCAAGAGAAGCGTCCCGAGGGTCGATATTGTGATAGATGACGGAGGCCATCTGCCTCATCAGCAAATGGTAACGCTGGAAGAAATGCTGCCGCACGTCCGGCCCGGGGGCGTCTTCTTGTGTGAGGATATCCATGGCGTTCATCAGGGATTCACTGCTTATTCATATGGGCTAGCCGATCGTCTGAACGCCTATGCTACTAATAAAGAGGGGTCCGCCATTGAGCCGTCCGAGTTTCAGCGATCGATCCATGCCGTTCATCTCTATCCCTATGTGACCGTGATCGAGAAAGCGGACAGTGTAGTTGACCAATTTGTTTGCCCGGGACGGGGAACCGAGTGGGCGCCTTTCCCTCTAGCGTGACTAAGCCGCGGGTACGCCTCGCCAAAAACTGCTACCGGAGCATGCTCGCAGGACGTCCTACTTCCGCAGTTCCGCTATGAAGGCCTGGGAAGCAGCCATCAGTTTACGCAGTTTGGTTTTCCAGGAGCGCTGATTTCGAGTCTGCCGGGTGAGCTTTTCCGCGACCTCTTGATCCCATCGGCGGCGCTCATCCTCCGTCAGGTAGCAGGTGAACAACTGGTCGATCGGCCGAGGGTTGGTCACATCGCAACCCGCCCAATGCAGTAAATAGGGCTTTCGCTGCTTATCCTGCCAGTAAGCCGCGAAGTTATCGTCCAGGTAGGAACCTGCCCAAGTGGACTCCATGCAGGCTGGAGGCAATGTCAGGTTGTAGATGCGGACACCGGAGAGGTTTACTAACAGGACGGTTCCGGGCTGATCATGAAAACGGAACCTCAAACAGGTATCTATGTAGCGCGAATCGCAGCATTGGTTCCTGAGCTGTTCGAAGGTGTAAAGTGCCCGGTCGCAAGCGAATTGACCGGCATTAAATACGCGCGTTTGCCAGTTAGACGAAATTTGCTTTAGGATTTTCAGAGAATCGAACGTGTAGGTGTGCTCGGGATTTCCCCAGTGTCCGCAAGAAGTGATGAATCCGTCTTCGTTTGCAAGCACCTCCTCTGGGTTGCGCAAGAAAGCCACATCAGAATCAACGTATTGGTAGTTCGCCGTGGTGAAGCATTGGTACTTTGCCATCATTGGATGAGAGCGATTTTCTTGTAGCAAACGTCTAACCTCGGGCATTTCCCACCAAATCGCGTTGGGCGGGAGATCGAACCGATGTCCATCGTAAGGGATTACCCATAGAGGAAGATGGCAACCCGTGGCACGAAGCGAGCGTTCCATCGCCAACAACCGCAGCTCAACCTTCTGGTTTGCTAATGTGATAATCTTTTCCAATCTCATCGCTGGCCTGCCGTTTAATGAAACACTGGACTAGGAGTGGTCCGGTCGATCCCGGCTGGTTCCTAGTGGCAAAGGATGAATTTCATCGGATCGGGCCTGCATCAACCCAGCCAGCATGCGATCCGCAATGACCGGCCAAGCGAAATTCTGATCGTGAAATTCCGCCAAATCAACCCCGAGTTCCGGGTCTTGCAAACACAATTCCGCCATCCTGAGAGCGGCTTTGGTAAAAAGATCTTGCTGGTTACTTGGTGTCAGTGAAAGACCGGGATGATTTAGCTCTCGCAGAAATCCGTCCGTGTGTTCGCTATCAGTCGAGCAGATTGGCAATCCATGCTGAAAAGCGGCAATCACTGACCCACGTCGCCCGGAAATTCCGTCGCTGAAAGGCGCGAGAAACAGGTCCGCAGCCCGCAATCGCAGACTCACTTCTGGTCCCGGGAGGAGGCCAGCGTCTCTGACGGGTACTTCGGTGCAAGCCTCTCGGATCCGCTGGCCAAGCTGCCCAATACCTAAGACCTCAGTCTGAGGGAATCGGTCGTGGATACACCGAGCAGCAGCACCGATCCATCCCGCCCGCTTGCTTCCATGCGCGAAACCGAAGACGCCCAAAATCAAAGCATCGCGGCTTAGGCCGAGTTTCTTTCTAGCTTCGAATTTGGTGAGGCTGCAAAGCGGGAGATTTGAGCCCACTGGCAAAAGGTGAGACGGGCGCTTAGCCCACTGCCTCACTTGAGCCAGCCACCTTTCGGTTGATACAAAATGGCAATGCCCAGTCCGGGCGAGAAGAACGAACTGCGGATATTGCCAGGTTCGCACTATCATTTGCTGCCAGGGCCAGAATGGGACGGCAAAGGTCTCGTGAAACATGCAGGCGATCGGTGCCTCTGTGGCGAGCAATGCCGAGATCAGCCAAGGCGCGAACCCATGCGGTCCAAAGGAGGACGGGTTGTATTGAACGACCAGCCAGTCGAACCGTCCCGTTTTTGCCAGTGGTGGCAGCGCCGCACGAATGGTCCGCGATCTGGAGGCGTCGAAGCATGCAACCACCTCTACATTGGATGACTGGTTTCGGACCGGGGCAAAGCTTGTAAAAACGGTGACTGTATGCCCCCGCTCAGCCAGTGCGTGCGATAGCCACCAGGAATGGTCGCCGATACCGTCGAATTGGGGTGGGAAAGCGCCGGAAAGCAGGGCAATTTTCATTCGGCGAGCCTGTAGCGGGCAAAGGTCATGGGTTTTTGGGGCATCTCACGAGAAAGCGAGTCTGAACGGGAACGCATCGGCTGCGTCTTCATATAAATTTTCTAAAAAGAAGTATTGATTACTGCGACCATAATTACTACAACGGGCGGAGCAAAAAGCCTTATAGAGGTGAGATTGATGACGCATAATATTGTTAGATCGTTGTTGGCGGTTATGTTGAGCTTGGCGGCTCCATTAGCAGCGCAGGAGGTTTCCACCATTCGATCGGCATTAGCCAGTGAGAACTATGGCCGGGCCATAGCGCTGACCAAACAAGCTTTCGCCAATGTAAAGTCGGCCGGTGAGGCAGCCAATCTGATTCACGGGATTATCGCTACCGCTCCGGCTGATCAAATCGGCCCTTTAGTGGTCGCAGCGGTGGAGGGTAACCCGGGTTTGGGTCAGGAGATCATTCATGCGGCAGTTGTGGGAGCCTCGAAAGACGAGGCCGCGGCGATTTTGACCGAGGCCTACTTCGCTCTCAGCCAAAACCCGAGCCCGTTCTCCTCCCTCCTTACGTATATTTCAGATTTACTTGCAGGTAGCGTTCCGGTCAATGAGGTGCTGACGATGCCTTGGTTCAACCCGGCAAATTCAATCGGGGTTAGTCAAACGTTGTCGCCTTCGACGCCATCGACGAAGTAGCGCCGTCTTTCGGCCAAAGAGCGGGGTGTGGCAAGGCAAGAGAGCTGGGGAGCGGAGCTGGAAAGAGTTCGGGTCCGCTTGCCACCAATCGCAGTAGAACTTTTGGCGGTAGCCTATTTCCTTTGTGACTTCTGACCCGCGCATTTTGTTTGTTGATCAAACCGGAAATCTCGGGGGGGCTGAGCTCTGTTTAGCGGACCTGGCAACCCATCTAAGAAGTCGTTGCGCGGTTTTCCTATTCGAGTCGGGTCCGTTTCAAGAATTACTCGAGAAAGACGGCGTTCGCACAATCGTGGTGCGAGCGAGTGCTCCGAAAGCCAATGTGCGGAAAAAAGCAAAGTATAGCGCTTATCTCCTAACGATCCCGGCATTCATCTGGTTAGTGGTCAGCCTTAGCCGATCGGCCAGAGGGTTTGACTTGCTCTATGCGAACACGGCCAAAGCGCTGGTTATAACGGCGGTCACGGGGTTGCTTCTGCGAAAGCCGTTCCTTTTCCATTTGCATGACATTATCGATGCCGGGCACTTCGGCTCCTTGAATCGATGGTTGTTAGTCACTGCGGCTAATCTGGCCGACGGCATTGTGGCGAATTCCGAGGCGACCGCGGCGGCCTACAGGAAAGCTGGGGGTACGAACCGCAATCTGAGGGTGGTGCCGAATGGATTTCGGGTGGAGCGCTTTCGGACCGACGTCGAAATACTGAGTCGGGAAATAAGAGCATCGGTTGGAGCGCGAGACAGGCTGGTGGTCGGATTGTTTGGGCGGATTACCGCATGGAAGGGACAAAAAATCCTGATCGAGGCCCTCCAGCAGCTCCCCGACGTAGCGGCCGTGATCGTGGGTGACGCTCTCTTCACGGACGAAGATCGGCAGTACAAACGCGAGTTGGTGGCTCTGGCCAGTCGTTTGGACGTAGATAGCCGCACCTATTTCGCCGGATTTCAGGCCGATATTTTGCCATATCTGAAAGCGGTCGATTTGGTGGTGCACTGCTCAATCTCAGCAGAGCCTTTCGGCCGGGTGATTGTGGAGGCATCACTCGCGGGCAAGCCGGTGATTGCGGCGCGGTGCGGCGGTCCGGCAGAGATTATTGAGGATCGCGTGACTGGAATCCTGGTAAGTCCTGGCGATCCAGGCGAACTAGCCAGAGCAATAAAAGAGGTCCGGTCCGACCGGATTTGGGCGGAAAAACTGGCCACTTTCGGTAGAGAAGCCGCTGCCGAACGGTTCGCCCTTGAGCGAATATTGCATGAGTGGACAGACTTCATCAACACAACGTTCAGAGGTGTTGTGAAACCGCAGGTGCGAATTTCTGAAGGCGTCAGGCAAACGAGCCCAAAGCAGCCCGAAGTAGGACTGACAGGAGGGGCACAACATGCGTTTAGCGATCGTCCATGACTATCTGATTCAGATGGGGGGCGCCGAGCGGGTGGTAGCCGCAATGGCGGAGGCATTTCCGCAGGCTCCCATCTATACCAGCCTCACGGATTATAGCGGGCTACTCCCAGAGTTTCTGGGGAAGGATATCAGGAACAGCTGCGTGAATTTGCTTCCGGGTGTGCAGCCGCATTTCAAAAAGCTTTTTCCGCTTTACCCTTTTGCCTTTCGTTCCTTGGCCCCGATCGATAGTGATGTGGTATGGATCAGTAGTAGTGGGTTTGCCAAATGGGTTCGCGTGGCTGAATCCGCCAAGACGATTTGTTACTGTTATACGCCGCCGCGTTTCTTCTGGAATGGTGATGTCTACCTGGACCGCGAACTAAAGGGAGTTGTCCTGAAGAAGGTAGCGGCAGCATTTCTTCGGGTGCTGCGGGAATGGGATTACCACTGTGCTCAACGGATCGACCAATTCGTAGCGATATCACGATGCGTTCAACAGAGAATCTCGGACTGCTACGGCCGCGGTTCGATTGTCATCTATCCTCCGGTAAATGTTGACCGATTCTCCGTCGGTGAGAAACCACAAAGTTATTATTTGATACTGTCGAGACTGGTTGGCTATAAACGCATCGATTTAGCGGTGCAGGCGTTTAACCGGCTCCGCGAGAAGCTCGTCATCATCGGCGATGGGCCTGATCGCGCGCGTCTGGAATCGCTGGCCGGACCAACTATCTGTTTTCTTGGACGGCGCACGGATGAGGAGGCAAAGAATTATCTCGAAGGTTGTCGCGCCCTCATTTTTCCAGGGTTGGAGGATTTTGGCATTGCGCCGGTTGAAGCCCAGGCCTGTGGGCGTCCGGTCATTGCGTTCGCCGGAGGCGGCGCCTTAGAGACCGTGATTCCAGATGAAACCGGATTGTTATTTGAGGCGCAAACGGTTGATTCGCTGGTGGAAGCGGTTCAGCGATCGAGGGCGCTGAGCTGGTCGGCCGAGCGGATTCGGGCCAACGCTCTGAGATTCAGCCGGGAATGTTTTCTTGACAGGATGCGGGCGACTCTTCGGGCCGCGCACGAGGGCACGCCCGGTCGACCGGTTGAGGTAGGGGAAAGGTTAACTCACGCGGGGGAATCATATGGTCTATAACCGGTTCAAAGGCTTTAAGAATTTCTATTATCTGGCTCTAGTGGTGATCCTAGTTGGCTTTTTCTGGACCTGCTTAGGTCTGGTGATGGTCCTATTCCATTCGAACGACCCGTATGATTGGGGTCGTTATTTGTTTTACCAGATTACAGCCGTGCTGGGGCTAGTCTGGGCGAGCCTGCATTCCAGTAAAATCAACGACGAGATTACGCGATGCGATCTCTTAGGCAGTCACAACGTGGCTCTTCGAAATGTGGCCTACGTCGCTGGCGCGATTTTGTTAGTCTTGGTTCTCCTTAAGGACGCCGGTATCTCTCGTCTGTTTCTGTTCACTTTCCTACCGCTCCTCTACTTTATCTTCCTCATTTCCCATCGTTCTTTACCGAAGCTGTTGCTTCGAACCCTCTTTTCCGACAGACAGCAACATCGAGTTTTGCTGGTAGGGCCGGCCGAGAAGGCGCGCGAGATGAAGCTTTGGTGCCAACAAACCGCAGAGTTGGGATTGGACGTCGCCAATTTTATAGAAGACTTAAACCAGTTCCGAGGAGTGACGAGTCTGCCGCCCCGCGATGATCTGGGACGGTTGGAACGCACTATCCGCCAAGAGAGAATTCAACAGATCATTCTCTTAGAATTACCGCGGGATCCAAATGATTTAGAAGAGATCGTCAAATTGAGCGACCGGCTAGGGATCCGTTTACTGGTAGTTAACAGCTTAACGGAGCAATTTAAGCGGCCGGTCTCCTACTTCAGTCTCTACGGCGTGGAATTCATCGGGATCCGAGAAGAGCCGCTGGAAGAACCTATTAACCGGCTTATCAAAAGAGGCTTAGACTTGGCGATCAGCATTCCGGTGGTGCTGTTTATGTTGCCACCATTGATGCTGCTGGTGGCTATCCTCCATCGTTTGCAATCACCTGGTCCGCTTTTTTACCGGCAAACTCGAGCTGGATTCTCCCGCCAGCGATTTCGGATCCTCAAGTTTAGGACGATGCATGCTAATCTACGATCTGGTAAGCAAGCAACGGTGAAAGACTCCCGAATTTTTCGGGCCGGACGCTGGTTGCGGCGAACTAGTCTGGATGAATTTCCGCAGTTCATCAACGTGCTTCGCGGCGAGATGAGCGTCGTCGGCCCGCGGCCTCACATGTTAATCCATGATCGGAAGTTCAACCGGGCCTTGCAGTCCTATCTGGTGCGAAGCTTTGTGAAGCCAGGTATCACCGGGTTGGCGCAGGTGCGCGGTCTTAGGGGTGAAGTTACCTGTCCGGAGGCCATCACAGAACGAGTCAAGTACGATGCCTACTATCTGGAGTTTTGGTCGGTCTGGCGGGACCTGCAAATCCTATTCGAAACCATCAGACAGATTTTTTACCCACCCACTTCGGCATATTAGCGGCGCTACTCCAAATATAGAGAAAGACTTTGGCGGACGGCCAAAATAAGGAATGTTAGTTGATCCACCTAATTCTCTTTCAGAATTACCGGAGCGCCAACGATCACGCAGACGCCGGCGATCTTCTAGTAGGCCGGCGCAGAGCCCTCTGCCGATGGTGTTAGGTGGCGTTCGCCGGAGCTTAGAAGAGTTGCCCGGTTGGTGGTTAGCCGCTCTATTAGTGATTGCACCTTGGGCCTACGGCACGACATTTCCCGAGACCAAAGATTGGTTGGGAATCTCTTTGTGTGGGTTGAGCTTGCCCTTTACCGTCTCGCTGATCTGCCAGCGCCGCTGGCCCCGAATTAGCTGGATTTCGGTTTTGCTGGCGTTGGTTATCCTCACTCAGGGATGGTTGATGACCTGGAACGCGAAACTGGTCTACGACTCGCGACTGTCTTATTTTCACGTGATTCCGCAGCCGGCGCCCTCGTTGCCCGGCACCGTAGATCATGCGATCTCCTGGCATCAGATGTTGCTGATCACCGGGTTGTTTTTCGCCTTTTGGACGGCGAGCGACCTGGTTGCACAAGAGCGTTGGCGGCAACGGTTGTGGTTGGTAATGAGTTTAACTGGGGTCAGCCTCATGCTGCTCGGCTTGGCGCAGCGGCTGACCGGGGCGCCGGGCATCTTTTGGCGAAGTGACTTGGACTGCGGGCCAACCTTCTTTGCCACGTATCGGTATCACGCCAATGCGGGTGCATTTATTAACATCATTTTTCCGCTGATCGTGGCCCAGTCCGTCAGCGCATTTCGAAAGGATTCATCGCATTTGGCGAAAGCTTTTTGGCTGGTGGCGGCGCTTTGCGTTTTTGCCAGCGCGTTTGTTAATGTCTCCCGAGCTGCGAACGTCATAACGCTTGGCGTATTTGTTGTTTTTTTCGCGCGCCAGTTATCTGAAATCCTACGAACGCGTCGGCATTTGAGCAAAATATTGCTAGGCATCGTTGCGGTGATTGCCATCATTGGGGTAGTAGCACTGGTTTGGGCCATCGGATTCGGCGATACCTACCATCGCTGGACCGACCCAAGATACAATATCGCGACGGATGGCAGGTTCCTAGCCTATGACGCGATCGAGCATCGTGTGCTTCCCCGGGCTGGCTGGTGGGGCTTCGGGCCGGCCACTTTTCGTCTGGTCTTTCCATTTTTCACGAACGGCTTAGGACCTCGCATCTGGGGCTACTGGGAGTACGCGCACGAAGACTATCTACAAACATTAGTGGAATGGGGATTCTGCGGTGCGGCCGTTTGGTTTTTATTTTTTGGCCACAGTATCGCACGTGGATGCTGGGCACTTTGGCGGCGTCAGCGCACATGGGATGGTCGGACTAGAGTGTTTGCGGTCGCCAGTTTACTTGCTCTCGGCTCAGTCGTGGTGCACGCGATGGTCGACTTTCCGATGCAGATCGCATCGCTTCAGCTCTACACGGCTGCCGTGCTGGGTGTCTTAGCCTCGCTACCCTACTTGAATGCACAGCGTGCTCGTCGCAAGGCGAAACGAGTAGCCCAGACTTTAGAGCAGAAGCCGTATGAACGGCACCGCGTTAGATCCTCGGAAAGAAAGGTGTGATATGAAAGGTTTATTCCTAGTGCTGCTCGGCTTAGCCATAGCCGGATGCAGTAATATCGAACTTGCTAAGAAAGGTCAGCAAAAAGCTCCGGCGAACCAACCTCCGGTAGATTCTTCCACCGTATTCGTGATTCCAAATCCCTACGTGGATGACCTCACGTTGGCAAATAAGGCGGCTGATGAAGCGAAGCAAGAGTTGGTCAAGCGTGGCTATAAGCTCGTGGCGAGCGAGGCCGAAGCCAAACTCATTGCGGTTGCCACCGTAGAGACGAATGTGACTAAAGTAGTGGCATCTTCGACAGTGCGGCCTACCGATTTATTCTCTGATGGTAACGTTACGCCGTTGAACCGATACAGCATGGTGGCCAACAATCTCGGGTCGCTTGGTTCGCTCTCCTTCCAGTCCTCGAGCACCTCCTTTGGGCCCGCTGGCGATTTGCTGGTGATCGAAGCATTTCCCAAGGAGGCCTGGGATAAGGCGCTGATTGTTAACGAGCTGCAGCTGCAACCGGCGTGGAAGATCAGGACGCCTCTGCCAGCATCCCTGAAACCGAGCATCGCGGGTGCACAGGTCGCTCGAAGCGGCGACACCGATTTTGTGCTTCCGCATTAAGTGCGGCTTTTGCAAAAGGCGTGGCTAAGCTGCCCCAACCGAAGGTCTCGACGACAACTTCCCCGCGACTCCTAATCGTTGCTTAGTAAGAGCGAGTGAAATGTGGACGGCGGTGAGTAAATCGAGGTACAGAACGCGAAATGAGCTAAGGTTCCGATAGCGAAATAGGTTACGCGGAAACTCAAAAGAAATAATCTTGATAATTCGCTTGATGCCCCAGGCCTTTACGAAAATAGGCCTTACTTCCGCGTGCTTGATGGTGAAGTAAAGAACGCTTTGCGCCAACGAAATACAAAAACGAACGCCTCGACGCGGGCGCCAAGGATGTTCCACGCAAGCATCAACCAGAAACCGAATTACGTGGCCTGCTTGATCCAATCGCCTTTTCAAATCCATATCCTCGAGGGCTGGCGCCGGGAACTGCTCATCAAAGCCTCCAATTTGAAAGAACAAATCGCGCCTGATTCCGAAGTTGCACGACCAAAGAAGGCCACCTTTTAGGTTCAGCGGACACTCTTGATCAGCGCGTGTCCGAGGTCCCGAAGCGATAGTTCGGCCTTCCAACACGCAGCACTCTGGGAAAGTGAGTACGGCTAAGCCATATGCCGCTAGCCAGTTGCTGGAGGGAAGGCAATCATCGTCCAAAAACAGTAACCATTTCCCAACCGCCTTAGACGCACCAAAGTTTCGGTTGGCTGCGGGGCCGCGCCGCGGCCCCTGAAACCATTTTACGCCGGGAAAAGCATCCCGAATGACGGCCGCCGCTGTCGATTGGGTTCCATCATCGGTTACAATAAATTCGTATGAGAAATCGGTTTTCTGGGAGCTTCGGGCGTTTGAAGATTTGTTTGAGTCCAGCATCAGCGGCTGTTGAGCCCGGAGCGCTTCCAAGCATCGGATCAGATCGCCATTGCGATGACAAGTTGGAATAACTACTGAGAGCAGCGGTGCAGCCACAGAAGAAAGAATCACAGATTACACAAATTTTCAGCAACCTCAGCAAAGAAAGATCAACCAAAGCTCGCCTGAATATCGCTCACGCTCAGAGAAAATGATTTAAAGCGCAACGCATCGGTTCTAACCTCACTCGCTTTTCTGGGCGAGGCTAGACAATCCAAAAGCATCGAGATGATTACGGACGAAGATTGATTCGTTGAACCGCTCCGCTTGGGCGCGTTTTCCGGCCGCTCCCATGGCTTCTCGCAGGCTTTTATTTTGCAGTAGGACCCTCAACTTCTCCGCAAGCTGCTCTGGCACCTGATTCGCCCAAAGGCCTGTCTCGCCATCCGCAATGAATTCGCGGCAAGCTGGTGCGATTCCACATATGACCGGTTTACAGTAAAACCATGCGTCGATGTAGACAATACCGAAGGACTCATGGGCGGATGGTAGACAGAAAACATCGCAAGCGGCGATAGCATCTGCTTTCCTCACTTCATCCGGCACGCCAATATCGCGGATGTTAGGTGGCGGAATTTTCGCTACGAGTTCTCCGTATTGTCCGCCGGCGGCTCCGGCCAAAATCAGGACAGCCTCGGGGATGGTTCGCAAAACTAGAGGCCAAGCTTGGAGTAAGGCGGGATACCCCTTTCCTTCGTCTCGCCGCCCGAGAAAAAGGACGCACGGCTGACCGTCGAGATGTGTCTCTTTTCGAAAACGGAGTCCATCACCATTAGTGCGGCAGGTTGGTGGCAGAGGGCAGACAAAAAGTTTCTGCTTCTCTACCCCCAATTGCTCGAGGAACTGGCCTTCTTGGTGAGTGAAGCAGATCACTCCATCGGCTTGCCGGTACAGACGCCCATCGATGCGGTCGCTTCCCCAGGAACCAGGATGAATCGCCGGAGTAATAACAAAGCGCGCTTGGTACTCACGAGCGAGCCTAGCCATGGCAAATCCAAAGAAATCCCATCCGGTACCGACATAGTGTATGACACTCGGTCTAACGATCTGTGGACGTCGCCAAGCGCGGGCCAGAATGGTCTCGAGAAAGTGATGGAGTGCCGGTCTGCTGGCAAACCTTGTCCAAAGCGGTCTGCTAACTCGACCAACCAAACTCGCGCCCAGCTCGGTTACCGGCAATTCGCCGATATCTTGGGCGGCAGGCAGCGAGTCTATCCTAGCCACTGCATAGATCACCTTGAACGAAATACACTTCCTCTGTTGAATCCCTTGAATAACTGAGCGTTCGTAAGCGGCGAGCCCTCCTTGATAGGTTGGGCTAAATCTACTTGCAAACCAGATCGTCATTCCTTCTGCGCGATTGTGATCGTATCGTACGACCGTTCTACGGGGAGCCCAATCATTCCTCCGAACTTGTAAAACAGTCGCATTTTCGGGGTCTGATCTGCCGAGGAAACGCCAGGCCGATAGCGTTTGTATCCCGACATTTCAAGAGATTCGAACCGGGACTCAACAATCCGCAGCGAGGTATCCTCCAGCAAAGCTTTCATTCCATCCGGATAAATTCTCCAGCAGTCGATTGGCACCTGATGAAATGGCCAGCTAACCGGGTTTATGATAATAACATAGCCCCCTTTCTTACAGACTCGCTCTAACTCCCGGACCCAGACCCAAATCTTCCTGACGTGCTCGATCACCTGACCTGACATGACTATGTCATAAGAATCGGCTGGAACAGGAAACGAATATTCGCCCGCATTTGGGTAAGTCATGTTTCCGCGGTCAGAAATATCGGTTGTGTCCCAGATGAGACTCGGTTCGTTTACCAGCAAGGCATAGCTGGAAGGGAAGGCGTCGGGACCGATCTCCAGAACTCGGTGACCGGGGCGAAAGTATGGTTTCGCATACTTCTCGAACAGAAGTTTACTGTTTTCGTGCATGGGCTGGTAATCCAGTATGTTCCACACTAAATAAGCACAGGTAATTCAGGGGGAGGGAGATATGCGACTGCAAATTGTTAGTTCACCATGCTGGGACACGGTGAAATTTTCATCAGCAATGGCCCGCTCGAAAATGGATCGACTCTCCTGATCATGCAATTCGATAACCAAGTTATCCACTTTGCCAATCCAGCTTTTGTAGTTCGAACAGAACACAACGGACTCGGCGCCTTCGATATCAATCTTCAAAATGGAAATTCTGTCGGCGGCGGATTCCTCGAGCAACGTCGCAACATCGGTTGCCATGATACTAGGTGATTCACGATTGCCGGGCATTCTGACGCGGAAGTGCCATTCGGAGCCCGGCTCGGCGCCGGAAAGCACGAGACCTGTAGCGTGAGACCAGACCGCCGAGAGAACCGCTCGATGTCTTCCATAGTACCGAGCCAGGTTTGATTTCAGCATTGCACAATTACCAGGATCGGGTTCGACTGCGACCACGCGCGCCGAAGGAAATTGGCTCAGAAGATAGACCGCGGTCAATCCGATATTCGCGCCACAATCGATGATCAGGTCTACGGCGGAGGTGTTAGCCAGGCAGCGATATTGCTGGTGAACAAAGATCTGGAAAAACACGGCGTGATCGCTTGTGTTGGGCCGGATGCGAATAGGAAACTTAGCTTGTTTGCTAAACAACACGATTGGCGTCCTAGGATGCAGAAAGCGAATGCGTAGTTCCTGGAGCTTATAGAACAGGGATTGCCAAAGACCAAGATTTTCTATCAGTAATTGATAATACCGCCAACGTGCGAGCATTGAGCCTGTCGGACTCATTTGATCAACGAAATCAAGTCGCTGACAACAGTGTTATTAGATGTTCTTCCTCTCCAAATATTGGCAATCTCGAGTGGATTTCTCGAGCCGCTATCCCAAAGCTCGAGCTCCCGGGTGACAGCATCGGCCAGGGAGACTGAATTCCGCCGGGCCGAAATCGTGCCAAACCGTCCGTCCTCAGCCATGCTGACAAAACTGGGGAGAGGAGGTGCAGCCAGCGTGCATCCCATGCACAAAGCTTCCAACGCAAGAATCGAATAACCCTCCCAGCGTGACGATGAGACGACCACGCTGCAATCCGCCAATAACTCCGGCACCTGTTTATGTGGAACGGCGCGCAGCCATCTGACCGCGGAACGACGCCGCGTCAGCGGCTCAAGGAGTTTTGCAGCCCCATCACCGATGATCACAACCGGCAGATCCGGTTGCTGCTTTAACAGCCGGTCTAAGGTTGCGGTTAAAAGGCGCACATCTTTCTGGGGATCATCCCAGCGACCACCGCAAAGAATGGTGCGCGGTTTCCGTGAACCGGGCATTGGCTGCAGCAAGAATTCATCGAAGACACTGTGAGGCGTCACATGGAGTTTCCGTTCCAGGTCGGGCCGTTTGTAGTAAGCTAATATCCTGCACAGGTTCCTGGCGGCTTCATCGCACTCGATGACTGCGGCGTCGGTGTAGTCGAGCGTGTTGATCAGGTCTTCGTCCTCTGCAACACTCAGTGTTAGATATCGTTTGACCCAATATTTTCTCTTCCGCAGCCACATCAACGGGCCATCGTTACTGTCCTCAAGCGCCAGCCATGCGGCCTGGGGGAAGACCCTGGCGCTGGCATGCCCGTCCGTATCCCCGCGCGAGATCACGAACAGACCGGCCCGCTTCATTGCATTCACGATCCGGGAATAGCGTAACCAATTGAAGAAAATGACGGCTTCCAGCTGAAGATCTTTCCAAAAATGGAAGTCCTCCATTTGACTCAGGGTCGCCTCAATAATCGGAAAAGCCGCCTCTCGGTAGTCGCTACTGCAACAGATTATGGCTGGCGAGTGTCCGAGTTGGGCCAAAGCAAGGCAATATCCGCCGAAGTCGGTATGTGCTTTAACCGTAAGCCCAAGAGGCAGAGCAATTCCTATTTTCCTTCCAGGGGAATTCATGGGTGTCTTTATATCCTTGCTCCGCCATCGATAAGGAGCTGACGGGACCGGCTAGCGCAGGAAGTGAGTTTTCGGTAACAGCGGCGTGCCAGTTGTCCTGACGATATATGATTGTCGTTAGTTGCGATGCTATGGTTCATCTCCGATGACGCCTCAGTGACCTATACGGAATCGGCAACAACTTGCGTGGAAATCGAAAAATTCGGCAAGACGATGGTGTTTTTGATCGCGTATTCAAAGATTGCGCCCTGATAGGGAATTTCCTTCGATACAGTAAACCGGCACGCATCTTGCCATTCGTCGATACACTCCGGGTTATAGAGGGAAGCATCGATCCGATATTCGCCAGGGCAAAGCCAGGGAGTCTCGAGAACGACACGGACTTCTACCGGATCACCTGGAATTAACATTTCATTCGAATGATGACTGTCCAGAAACAAGACCTGTCTTTGGTGTTCGTCAAAAAAAGCCAAAGCCAGATAGAAAGAAACCTCAAGCCGGTTTCTGGTTTCCAGTCTAATGCGAAACGCTTTGGGATCGGAGGGGGCAAATAACGCGCTTTCAGGCTTGAATGAGGTTATTCGGACAGTGCCTCTCCCTGGCCGGTCATCGGGGTTCGACTCGATCGCGTCGGCTGTCGAGCCAGAGTCATTATTTTGATATAGATGGACAATCGCATTGGGCTCGCCGTCCGCCTCCAGCCGTCCGGCTTTCAGCAAACAAACCCGTGTGCAAAGGGCAATTACCGCCTCCAATTGATGACTCACAAAAAATACGGTTCGGCCCATCCCGGACGCGACCTGTTGAATTTTTCCCAGACACTTTTTCTGAAATTCGCTGTCACCCACTGCGAGGATCTCGTCGATCACTAGAATCTCAGGGTTCAGATGGGCAGCGACGGCGAATGCTAAGCGAAGGTACATCCCGCTGCTGTACCGTTTAACCGGCGTATCAATGAATTTGTCTATCCCGGCAAAATCGACGATTTCATCGAAGCGCTTGATGACCTCGCGTCGAGTCATACCCAGGATGGCACCATTTAAGAAAACGTTTTCTCTGCCGGTTAGTTCGGGATGGAATCCGGTGCCGACTTCAAGAAGACTGGCAACGCGGCCCTTGATACCAACGCGGCCAGTCGTCGGCTCTGTGATCCGGCTAAGGATCTTCAATAGAGTGCTCTTTCCCGCACCGTTTCGCCCGATAATACCGACAACCTCGCCTTGTTTAATCTCCAGGGAAATGTCGCGGAGCGCCCAGAATTCTTCATTCGCGGAAAGCCCGGAAATCGAATCCGGCCCGGTTCCGATCGCAAACCTTTTGTCCAGAACTTGTTTGACGCTGTCGCGGAAGATTTTCGCCGGCCGCAGCGCGGCATCTTGAAGAACATGCCTTAACCCCATTACCTCCTTCTGGCGACGAATTTTAAACTTCTTTGAGACGTTCTCGATTCGGATTACGACATTCCCAGACATAAAAATCTTATATAATGTCCGCGAAGGTGCGCTCGATCTTACGAAAGTACCAGACGCCTATTGCTAACAGGATGGTAGAAACCGCGAGTGAGATTAGAAAACTCGGAAGGTAGAGACTAGAAGCGCCGCCTAGAATAACCCATCGGAAGCCATCGATCAGGCCGACCATTGGATTAATCGAATAAAGTAAAAAGATCGTGTCGCCAAGTTTTTCTCGAACAATCGCGCTACTAAATCCAACCGGACAAAGGTATAAACCGAATTGAATAACAAAGGGCAAGATAAAGCGAAAATCCCGATACTGGACAGTTAGTGCTCCAACCAATAGCCCGGGACCAAGGGAGGTAATAGAAGCAATTAGGAGTAGGATGGGGAGGAACAGTAAACGCCAAGTTGGGACGAAGTGGTAAAAGACCATCATGGCGGCCAGGATGGATAGCGAGAGCAAAAAGTCGACCAAAGCGACTCCGATCGTACTGGCGGGAATAAGGAGACGCGGGAAGTAGATCTTTGAGATAAGACTGGAATTGCCGACAAGGCTTTGGCCGGAAGAAGAAAGTGCGTTGGCAAAGAATTGCCAAGGTAACATTCCGGATAGCACCATAATCGCATAAGGGACGTTGTCGTCGGAATGCAAACCGGCGAGCCTGCCAAATACAACCGTCATGATCACCATGGTCAGAAGCGGCTGGATCAGGCTCCAGGCAACACCTACCGCCGTCTGTTTGTAGCGGACGGCGATATCACGCCAAGCTAAAATCAAAAACAATTCCCGATAACGCCAGAGATCGAGCCAGTAATGTTTTTCGGTTCTGCCGGCCTCTAACCAAATATCAAAGTCATCGGGCTTGGCTTCCTCTCTGATTCTAGCCGGAAACTTGGCAGAGGTCGCATTTGTACTGGTGTGGATCGTCACAGGCGCAGTAGAATCACTCATCGGGTCGACATCATTCCAAAATATTAATAATGCCAGTGATTAAGCGCAAGCCACCTTTAAGCTTCTGCTTCAGTCGCTTTCTGTCGTCGCCGGCGAATCCGGTTTTTTGGCGATCATCCCATGCAGCCCCAAAGCTCCGTCATTTAGACTCAGCGTACTTACCGCCGTAGTAATAGTAGTAGTAATACCCGGTCCCAGTGTTGAATTTCGCGCGATTGAGCACGAAACCGGCTAAGGCGCCATTGGCCTTATGGATTAACTGAACTGCCCGTCGAATTGCGGCCTTGCGGGTCTTGCCAGGACGCACAATCAAAACGACGTACTGTGCTACTGGTATCATGGTAAACGTGTCGCTAACGGCATTGATAGGCGGGGTGTCGATAACGATTCGCTCAAACCAATCTTTCAGCTGATCGACAATTGCACGGAGAGGCTTTTCGCCCAACAGCTCGGCCGGGTTAGGAGCGCGAGTCCCCGCAAACACAACCGTCAGATTCTCCTGTGGAGGCCGCACCAAGACTTCTTCCAACTTGCGATTCCCGGAAAGCACGTCGGTCAACCCGGGAGTATCCCGATTGGCGAGGTCCGGGTAGACGGTGTGAAGCCCAGGCCGCCGCACGTCCCCCTCGATCAGGACAGTGCGATAGCCGTTCAAAGCAAAGGATTGGGCCAGGCTCAGCGAGGAAAATGATTTGCCTTCGCCGGGCACGGCGCTGGTGATCAGAAAAACTCGCCGGGCATTATCATCGTTCCCTAGAAAAGAGATTCCGGCGCGTAACGTTCGAAACGCCTCGGCCTGGCGGGAGTCCTTGCTGCTAAACGCGCTATGCAGGTGAGCTCCTGCTCCAGCTTGTTCCGGCACAACCGCCAGCGCCGGCAAGCCAAGTAAGTCTTCCGCTTGGTCAACCGAGCGGAGTGTCTCATCGAAGGCGTCGAGTCCAATAATTAAGGCGAGGCCGACAGCCAGACTCACTGCCAGCGCGATACCCAAGTCCTTCGCAACTTCTGGTTTCACCGGCTTCGAAGTGATCAGCGGTACTTCAACGATATGGAACGGGCTCTTTTCGACACCCTCGCTGATCGACGTTTCCCTGATCCGGGTATTCAACGCGTCATACATCGCTTTGTCGGAGTCAACTTCCCGTTGAAGCGTGTTATATGGGATCGCGAGTTTAGAAAGGTCAAGGGCAGCCTGCTCTTGCTCTTGCAGAAGGTTACCTAGCTTATCTTCGTTCTCCTTTGCCGCCGCGTATTGGTCCTCCAGAATCTTGCCTGCGTCGCGGAGCGTCTCTTGTAAGGATTGCTTCAGTTTCTGGATTTGAGTAACTGCCGCGATGTATTTGGGATGCAGCGGGAGATACCGCTTCTGCAGGCCAGCCAAATCGGCTTCGGCCCTCAAAACCAAATCATGGTTTTGGGAAACTTGAGAAATCGCGGCCACGCTCCCGATTTGGAGCATCCGCTCGGTGTCGCTCACTGGAATCTTGTGCAGCGTCTCTATGTCTGACTCCAGGTGAATCCGATTGTTTTTCGCCTCGATCGCTCTGGAATTGAGCTCTTTGAGTTTCTCCGTCATGATGTCCTGACTGCTTTCCAGAGAGACGGCGTTGTGCTGTTCTTTGTAAGCCTGGAGCTGGCGTTCTGAGGTCTCCAGTTTGGCCTTCAGCTTCGTGGCTTCCTCCTGAAGAAATTGGGTTGCTTGACTGAGTGTCTTGAACTGCTGCTCGAAGGTTTGCCGGAGATAGGTCTGAACAACCGCTGCGGCCATGTCGCGAGCCCGTTCCGGGTTAGTGTGCTCGGCCACGATGTCAATGAGGCGTGTGTCTCGACGCAACGCGACGTGGATTCTATTCCGTAGTTTGTCCGCCAGCGTGGACTCCGTGTCCGGTTTCACCGGCACCCAAGGAAGGGCATTGGGGTCCTTAATGATGAAAGGGTCCTTATCGAGTCCAAGCGTCTGCGCGACTTGAATAAGAACCGTGTTGCCTGTGAGACTTTCGACAAAAGTCTGCATAAAATCAGGCGCTTCGAGCGTGTTCTTTTGGACATCTTCAACTTTGCTGCCGAAGACTTTTTCTTCCTCCTGCTCAACTTGGATGATCGCCCTGGACGCGTAGACTTTTGGTTCTCGCATCAGCCAGGCTCCGGTTCCAAGCAACCCCAAAACCACGACTAGGATCAGAAGCCAAAGACGGCGCCGAATCAGAAACAAATACCGATTAAGGTCAAATCCTATGCCCTGACCTTGCAGGAACTTGAGCATGGCCGACTTTTGAAGAGCTGCGTCTGTCATTCGTGTAATTCTCTTAGAAGATTGACTCGCCAACCGTTATTACATCTCCGGGTTTGACAGTGAAGTCCTCGGCTCCGAGCCCCGATTTGTCTGCTCGTTTGCCGTTGACCCGAAAAACCTGCTCCTGGCCACTCTCTCGCCTTCTGATCGTAATTTTTCCTGGGTCGGCGATCCTGCTATATCCGCCAGCCATGCCGATCGCCTCCAACAGATTTACGATTTGATCACCGATGATTTCATAGCTGCCGGGGCGCTGTACTTGTCCGAGTACGGTAAAGTTGCGTTTAGCGTAAGTTTGGATGATCAGGCTAATCTGCGGATTGACGAGATAGCCGTTAAGAAAATGCTGGCGCAGGGCGGCGGTAGCTTGCGCGACGGTTTTGCCAGCCAAGTTGACCGAGCCGATCAACGGAAAAATCGCGCTCCCATCGCCGGCGACCCGGATCTGAGCATCCAAGTCTGGTTCCTGGAAAACTTTAAACTCCAGGAAATCGTTCGCAGAGATTTTATAGTTACTTGCGTCTTGGGCATTAGCCGAGAAAGCCAAGACTGACAAGCAGGCCAACCCGGTTGCCCCCAATAGTGCCCTGATCGATTGAAACATTTTGTGTACAACTCTATTAACTACGCTGCCGGTTTTCCTGATCCGTAGTCCTCTGACTGCTTTAACTAGAAGGCAAAAATTATCTGTACTCCAACGCGGTTGTCGTTGAAAGATGCTCCGTTGATCGAGGAGCTGTTGCGACCGAACTGATAGTAAAGCGTGGCGGTACCCCAACCCCCAAGGGAATAACTTATGTTCGGTCGCACGTAGACGTAATTGTCGGTTCGGGAAATGTTAACCGCATTAGCGGCGGAGGCCTGGTAAGAATCGTTCTCGTAACCAGCAGAAACCACCAAAGTAAAACGTTGGAAGAAGACTTGACTGACAGTTCCCTGTACGCCGGTCGCCTCGAAAACCTGCCCAACCTCTACCGGTGAGGCGAAGGTCCTACGGAAAGCGGACAAGCCGAGGGTGGTACCAACGAAAGGAGACCAGTTAACGCCCAAGTCAAAGACTGGTGTTACTTTAGTCAAATTCCGAGCGCCATATTCACGAACCTCAACCCCAGCGCTGCCAAGAAAAGTTAGCTTTTCTGTGTACTTATAGGCGGCCTGTAGACGAGCTTGCTCATAGAGGCTCTCGCCGCCGCTTTCCAAATGGAGCGAGCCGATCTCGGCCTCAGCACCCAATTTGATTTTCGGGGTGATGAGATAGTCGGCGCCGAATCGGCCGATATATTCGAAGCTATTGAGTTGGCTTGGATAGATATCGGTGATTTGTTCGAACTCGGCATGCAGCTGGGTCTTATCGCTGTAGTCGTAAAGTAACCGAAAGAGCCCGTCGATTAAGTAGCTGGTAGTAAAAGTACCGGCAAGACGGTCAGGACCATCCAAGTAACTGAAGGAAATGTTGGTTTGGGCGGTAAGACGTTCAAAGCGATATTGGCCGTGTAACTCGAACTGTTGGTCCACCCCATCAAGATCGGAATGATCGGTATAAAGGTAGCCGGTGGCGAGATACTTTAAGGTGAGATAATTATTAGTCTTGGCGCGATAATCGCCGATTTCGAATGTAAATCCTCCGGCTAGCTGAAAGACCGTATCACTAGTAGGGTGGTTCTGAGTGATGAAGATGTTGGAATCGTAGTAAACCCCTCCCTGGACAGTGAGGATCAAACGCCAGAGCTGTTGAGCGGCCTCTTCAATCACGTTCTTCTTTTCGCCGGGCAGAAGTTCGTTAGCCGGGGCGGGCAGCGGCGTTGCGCTCAATTCTGGGTTGTACTCAATAGGAGGTCCGATAGGCGTATTAATCGTCGGCGGATACGGCTGAAACCCGCCAGCCGCCGGGTTGGCTGTTATCGGAGATTGCGACTGGGCCTCAAGCAGAGAGGGTGAACAAATGATCAAACTAGCGAGAAAAAAAACTCTTCTTATCATACGGAAAGCCTTTTTCTCAACGCCGGAACCGGGATACTAAAAAAGGACCGACGCTGCGTCCGGTAGTGATGCACTCGTTCCATAATGTCCTGGGCATGCTTCGGATTTTTCCTAAAAACATTCGTTTCAAGCGGTGTTTTTAGGGGAACGCGCTTCCCAAGGCAATCCAATTGTGATGGTTTTTATAAATTTTTCTGTTTTACATTGAAAACAGAGTGACTATAAGGGCTGCTGGTTGAGCTAAATGGCATCGTGAAACCTGCTTGAGCGGGAAGCAGGGTCACGCACGCCCACAATGAGATGTGCTAGGTAACGATTGGAAACGAGCCAATGTCAGAATTTCTAGTCTTTTTCCTGATTCTGCTTATCGGGATTGTCCTCACAATAGTTGGCTCGTCCTATCTAGTTGATTACACGATCATAGTATTTGTTTTTAACCGCGAAATCAGACGGTTGGTCGACTATGCGAACCACCAATTCAATGCGTTTTCTACGATCAGTTTGACGCCAATGGTTATGATGGGCCTGCTTTTCCTGGGTTTTTTTTGGAATTCCCGGGCACTGCATCCTCGGGCACGACAAATTTTTTGGTTCCTTTTGGCGGCAATCGGCTATGGGCTAGTAATCGGTCTGCAGCAGAACGGCATTGCTTCGGTGTACCAAGGTGCTCAGTACTTGGCGACGCTTGGCCTAATGGGGTATGTTGCTGTTTCCCCGGCAGACGACAAAACAGCTGACCGCTGGCTCTGGACCGCTGGTTTTGCCGGTGTTCTGGCGGCCCTTTACGGCTGGTTTCAATACTTGACCATACCCGACTGGGACGCATTCTGGGTGCAGCAAGTCGGCTTTGTTGGTTATCTGGGACAGCTTGCGCCGACCAAGATGCTAGTCTTTTCGACCTTCCCTGAACGTGGGGTTTGTTCTTTCTATATGGCTTTAGTGGCGATCCCGATCCTGGTGTCAAGACGCTGGCGCGTCGCGATTGGCTGGCCGGAAGTACTGCTGCTTTTGTCCTGCATTTTCCTGACTCGGGCGCGAAGCGGAATCATCGTGGTGCTGATCGGAGCAGTCCTGTACCCCATTTTAAACGGAGGAAAAAATACCGGCCGTATCATTGTTATGACCGCGATGGCTGCTGCGATCCTAACTGCTGCTGCCAGCAGTATACCCGGAGCCGATCAAATCATGACGCGGTTCGAAAGCCTCTTTCACATGCAGGATGACGGCTCCTTCCAAGCGCGTATGACGATCGCGCAGACTCTTCCGAATGTACTCGCTCATCCGATTGGATTTGGGATCGGGGCGGTGGGAATCGCTGGCCGGCTTAATGGCAATACGCTCGGCGCGGGTGGTGACAACGGGTGGCTCGAAGTAATGATGTCGTTGGGGGCCCCCGGTTTCATGTTGTTTGTGAGTGGACTGTTTTTGCTGTGGCGTTACTTTTCGCTGCTCAAGCGATTAGGTGTGCAAGACGACTACTTGGGGCTAGCGCGAACCTTCTTCGTGGCGGCTCTGATCTTCACGTGGGTCAACAATTTCTTTATCGACTTCAGCGTGATGTGGATCGCCTTCGGGCGCGTGCTTTCTCCACGTATGCTTGAGAAGGTGCACCCGGAAATTATGGAGTTCGTCGAAAGTCAAACCGCTGAGGCCGTTTCCTGATAGGGATGATCGCCCCACCCGAGGGAAGAGAAAAGCCGGAGCGGCCTGGACAAAGCGACGGGAGAGGTCCTTTTCGAACAAGGTTATTGTCTACCCAGTTATGCCGCGGCGTCTGCGAATAGGGTTCGCGATGATTAACTGTAGCCGACGGGATGGCAGCGCCTGCGCCGTCAACGAGGTTGCTGAGCGTCTAGCCATCAAACATGAGGTTCATTTGTTCGCCCGGCGGACTGAGGACCTGGATTTGTCGCACATCCATTGGCGCCGGATGCCGGGGGTTTCGTGGCCCCATGTCGCCGACTTTTTGACCTATTATTGCTTAGCCGGGGTCCGGATCTGGCGCCGGCAGTTTGATATTATCCATTCGATTGGAGCAAATACTGCGGCCGCGAACGTCATCACGATCCAGAATATCCAGCCTGCAAAACAGATTTTCCTCGATCGCCAAGCAGCTATCGAAAAAATCTCGCTGGCGAGGAAAATGACTCGGCGGCTTTATCTCAGCGTCACAACCAAAGCCGAGGCCCATGTCTACCGCAAGAACCCCGGTCGTAGGCCACCGCTCTTCCTCCCGGTCTCTCGTGGAGTCCAGCGAGAGTTGCTTAAGTACTACGACATCGGTAATGCACCGGTGAGGATTGTTCCGAATGCCGCTGACATCAATCGTTTCAAACCCTCTAGCCACGCGGAACGTAGCCAGTGGCGCGCAACTAATGGACTTGAGCAACGAGATATCCTCCTCGTTTTCGTGGGAGGGGAGTGGCGACGAAAGGGTTTGGACTTCGCCATCAAAGCGTTGGCCAAACTTCCCGAAGAAAAAGTGAAGTTGCTGGTGCTGGGAAAGGACAGCGAGCAATCGCAATTTCAAGCCTTGGCCGCGGAGTGGGATGTGGGTAACCGAGTTATTTTTCTGGGATTTCGGCGTGATGTTGCCGAAGCAATGAGTGCTGCGGACATCTTCTTGTTTCCGAGTTCGTACGAAGCCTTCAGTCTGGCCACTATCGAAGCTGGCGCCTGCGGTTTGCCGGTCGTCGCGACCCGGATTAATGGAGCCGAAGATTTTGTGATTCCCGGAGAAACCGGAGTGTTTATCGAGCGGGATCCCGATCACATTGCCTCGGTTTTAAAGCCGCTGATCGAGAATGTAGCCGGCCGCCGGAGAATGGGCGAGAATGCCAGAAGGATGGTTGAGGAACGCTATACCTGGGATCACGTCGCGAAAATGACGGAAGAGGCGTATTTGGAGTACCTAGATTCCAGCTCCTAGCTTCTTGTACTCCTTGAATTCCTTAAGAATCATACAGATTGGCATGCACGAGAGAGGCGCCGGTGGAGGAGCCGACCGCGTTTTTTGGGGTTTGCACGATCATTTAGCGTCATCAACCGATATTCAGTCGGACGCATTCTTTTTTTGGCATCGATCCGATCAGTCAACGATGGGCGCCCGCGAATTCTGCCTCGGGTCCACGAAACAACCGGGGTATCGACGATTGTGGAACATGCGGAGGAGAATTTTGACTGAATTACAAGATCGATCCCGCCCGACGTTGGTGGCATCCCATTTCGCTTTCTACGCGGCGGCGTTACTTCCGAAGCTGTCCCGGCTGGACCATGTCGTTCACTTTCACGGCCCGTGGGCGGCTGAGACCGCAGTCGAGCGTCGGCGCCAGATCAATGTCGCGATGAAACGGATGATTGAGCGAGCTGTTTATTCTTCGGCGAAGGCGTTCATTGTTTTGTCCCATGCCTTCAAGGAGATCTTAGTCAATGAATACCGGATTGTGCCGGAGCGGGTTCACATCATTCCGGGAGCAGTTGATCTCGAGCGGTTTTCTCCGGGCGATCGGGACGAGGCTCGCGTGCGGTTGGGATGGCCGCGGCACGCCAAAATCGTATTCTGTATTCGACGGTTGGTTCGCAGAATGGGTTTGGAAACCCTTTTAGAAGCGTTTGCAGCGGTGGCCAGTAAGCATCCTGGCTCGATCTTAATGATCGGCGGAACGGGTCCGCTTCGTAACGAGTTAGAGGCCCAGGTGCGGAGCAGAAAACTTTCCGACCAAGTCCGTTTCACTGAGTTTATCCCGGATGCTGAGTTGTCCTTCAGTTACCGGGCGGCAGATCTTTCTATCGTGCCGAGTCAGAGTCTGGAAGGATTCGGACTAACTGCATTGGAATCGCTTGCCTGCGGTACGCCGGTTTTGGTGACACCGGTTGGAGGATTGCCGGAAGCGGTTAGAGGGTTATCCAGGCAGCTCGTGCTAGCGGACCGATCGGCTGTCACCTTGGCCAAATCCCTAGATGAATTTTTGCGGGACACCTTGTCGCTTCCATCGGCTGAGAAATGCCGCAAGTACGTCGAGGCAGATTTTTCCTGGCCCAAGATCGGGCAAAAGGTTAGGGAGCTCTATTGGCAAGTGGCACAGGAGAGCATGCGGAAAAGGCCGGGGCAACCCCAGATGATGAACTAGCTGGCGCCTGAGCGACCCGCATTGCGGACCTTCTCCAGCACTTGGATTAACTGGTCCATTACCTGGTCGATGTCAAAGTACGCTTCTGCGAGAGAGCGAGATGTTGCCGGGTCGCCGAGAGTCCCGGAGATCTTCCGCTGGTGCATTTCAATTAAAGCCTCGGCAAAGGTTTCGCTGCGTTCATCAGCCAAATGGATATCACGGGCGCAGAGATAGTCTGCATTGCCATTGGTGCGACCTACGATCACAGGTATTCCGCAAGCTTGAGCCTCGGCGACGGAGGAACCAAAGTTCTCTTCGTCACTTGGTTGGGCGAGGACATCATGCCCGCTCAAGAAGGCCGGAACTCTGGTACGATCAATGGGGGCCAATCGCTCTAGACGATCCGGGTAAGGGAACGAGCGAATCATGTTTTCGTACTCGGGGATCAAGGTGGCGGCACCAACCATAGTGAGCTTTAGATCAACGCCTCGTCTTATGGCTTGAGCAGCGCCATCCAAGAAAATGTCCAGGCGCTTGCGCGGAACGATGCGACCGAGCCACAAGACCCGTAACGAAGAGCTGTTGGTTGAGGATGGTGTCGGCCGAAAGACCTGCAAATCGACTGGATGAGGAAGAACGGAGATGTGGCTAGGGTCTACTCCATAGAGCTTTGCCAGCGCCTCTTCGGACTGTTTGCTGCCGACGAAAAAGTGGTCACTATAACGAATCGGCGGCAGACCCAGCGGGGAAAGCCGGAGGCGCGCAAGTATTTGCCATTTGAACGACCGAAGCGGTCCCGCCAAATGCCGGATCTGGTCAGAATGAGTCAATATTGATCGCGCATCGGTCCCAGGAGGTCCTTGAACGAAGCTGAGACTCGGTAGACTCCGTATAGCGCCTCGGGCATAATCACCTAGCCAAACGCATAAATCGTACTGTCGGTGTCGATGCTCTCGCGCGATGGTGCGGGCGACCAGCCGGCTATAAGAGTAAGCGTCTGCGATGCCCGCAGCAGTACCAAGGAGCGGGACCGCCTCGAGTTTAGTGCGGACAAAATCTAGGATGCGGTTCTCCACCGGGACGAATCGGAACCCGGCCATGTATCCGACAATCGGCCTTGGATCGATAAAGGAAGGCTTAGAAAAAAAATCAACTTCGAACCCCCTGGCGAGCAGTTGCTTGAGAACCAATGTGTTTGCGGAGGTACCGCTCCCGGCACTCGCCGAAACGAAACCCGTACAGGCTAGCTTCATCTAGATGAGATCCGTTTTTTATTTTTCATAAACCGCAGAAATCCGGGTGCCGCGCAGGAGAAAACAGAGCCAAATCCTCGTTTTATAGAAAATCATATAAAATCTAATCGTTCCAGAGTCCGATTTTCTAATAAAAATGGCCGCATCGAGCAAATAAAAGGAAGTTTTAACGATTTGGACGGCAGGCCCCAATTTCGAGAACGGGCAGCAGTATCATGAAAGACTCGGCGCCCTGAGAAGCTCCAGCGGGGGACGAAGCGAGCTCAGGCTGTTTCGGAGCGCCCAAGAAGAGAGGGGTGAAGCACCATTTAGGCATTCTGGACGAATGGCGTGGGATCGCGATCATCTTGGTCTTTTTACGGCATTGCGAGAACACCACTCCTGAATCTTTAAATCACGCGCTGGATCATCCTTGGCAGTTTCTTTCAAGTGCGCTTTGTGGAAAGCTGACAGTTGGCAGACCGGCAACGGAGCCCCGTGCGTAATCGGCTAGCCACAAGCAGAGATCGTAGCTTCGATGTCGATTTTCTTCGCAATCCGCCGGATCACCAGCTGGTTATATAAGAAACTATCCGCGACGCCTGCGGCAACGGAAACCAGGGGAAGTCGCTCAACTCGCTCCCTCATGAAATTAAGGATGGTGTTGTAGACCGGAACAAAACGGAAACCGGGCGTTGATCCGACAATCAGCCGCGGATCCGCGAACGATGGTTTGGAGAAAAAATCGATTTCGAACCCGCGATCCAAGAGCTTGCCGAGCAGCAGGGCGTTGGTTGCGGCGACGCTACCCGCTGTAGCAGAGACGAATCCGGTGCAAGCGAGTTTCATCTGGGTACCAAGGTTCCTTTTAACGGTAATTATAGGAAATCTTGAAGAATCTAATTGCCGTGAACCTGGCTTTCGGACTAAAAAATGGGCTTTGAGCGAGGAGTCCCTGGAAATTTCGAGGGTGCAACCTATGCCGAGTTGTTAAATGGGGGAACAAATGATCGATAAGCCGAGCACGGAAGCGACCGCCTCGCCTGAGGGTGGTGCACGTAAGAGCTCGAGCTCCAAGGATACGGAGGCAAAGCGCTTAGGAATATTAGACGACTGCCGCGGTTTCGCGATCATGCTCGTGTTCTTGGCCCATTGCGCTGCGAGTCTTCCGGCGAACCTGCAGAATGCTTTCGAACGGCCGTGGGGTTTTGCTTGGTCGGCTGCAACAGGGAGTGTTGATCCGCAGACTATCATCGCGTTCGTCGCTTTTTTCCCGATGCATCTCGGTTGGGTTGCGCTGCCGATCTTCTTCGTGGTAAGCGGCTTTTGCATCCACCTCACTTACTGTCAGCCGGCCCGGCCCGATTTCAGAGCATTTTATATTCGCCGATTTTTTCGGATCTATCCTCCCTATCTGATACCGCTCCTCTTTTTTGCCTTTATTTTCCCTTGGACGCGGTTGCCGTTTAACAAGCTCACGTACTGGGGACAGTTAGGAACGCATCTTCTGATGTGTCACAATGTGTCTGAGCTGTCGGTTTGTGCGATCAATACCTCCTATTGGACGCTGGCGGTCGAGGTACAGCTTTATATGCTGTTTCCGCTTGTGATGCTCTATGTCCGGCGCTCCTCATATGGCCGGGTCTTACTCCTACTGGCGATCTTGGAACTGTGTCTGCGAGCATTTTCAAATTCTGTTTACGATATTCCGGGCGGCTTCGCGCCGGCTTTCATCCGGACATCGCCGTTCTTTTACTGCTTTAGCTGGACGACTGGCGCGGCTTTAGCGGACGCCTATTTAACTCGGAAGCCGCTGCCCTTTTCCAAGGTGCATCCTCTGGTGTGGCTGGTTGTAGGAGTTCTAACATGTGGGTATCCTACCACTGCGTACAGTTTTCCTTTCTTTGCTTTAGCGACGGTTAGCTTTCTATCACGTCGCCTTTCCCGGGTGTCCACGGAAGAAAGATACCCCCTATTCGGTCGATACCTTCGGGCCACGGGGATTTATAGTTATAGTATCTACCTGGTTCACACGCCAATCTTGATGGCGCTAATTCGGGAATGCGAGGCGCGTATCCCGGGGATGGATAAAAATCCGTTCCTGATTTGTGCGATCGGCCTCAGTACTTGGCCATTTTTCTTCGCCCTGGGCGCTCTGATGTATCATTGGGTGGAAAAGCCCAGTATAGCCTTTGGTAAGAAATTCCTCCGCTTATTGCCCAAACCAACGGAACGGCCGGTTGTGTTTGCTAACCAAGGAGCCGCGTAGTGGAAAGTCCGACCCCAATGACTTCAGCTCAGGCGAACGCGCCTCGTCAATCGCCGGTTTTATCTCCAGCTAGGCGCAAACTGCACGTGCCGATTCTAGACGACTGCCGTGGCCTGGCGATTATCCTCGTCTTCTTGCGGCACTGTCAGGTTTTTGTTCCGCCGCGGTTAGACCATGGTCTCGACTATCCATGGGAATTTGTTTCCCAGGTCTTTGCCGGGAAGGTTGATCTGCAAACGATTATCGCTTTTATCGTTCTAATTCCCGCGCACCTGGGCTGGGTGGCGCTTCCGATTTTTTTTGTAGTAAGCGGATTCTGCATTCACTTGACCTATTGCGCGTCTACGCAACCAAGCCTTAAAGCCTTTTATATTCGCCGATTTTTCCGGATTTATCCGGCATATTTGTTGGCCTTGCTGGTTTTCGCAACGGTCTTTCCCGAGTCGCGGCTCCCGTTTACCAAACTAACTCACTGGGCGCAGTTAGCTGCTCATATTTTCCAGTTCCACAATTTTTTTGCAACCTCGCTGTACGCTATCAACGCTAATTATTGGACCATAGCGATTGAAGTACAGCTTTACCTGCTATTTCCTTTGCTATTGATTTTCGCCCGGCGTTTTTCATACGCTTGGCTTTTGTTTGCCTTGTTGTTGGTGGAGGTCTCTCTACATTCTTTTTCCGCCCTCTTCTGTTATGCTCCGGGTCATTTCCCACCTGTTTGGCTTCGGGCCTCGCCTTTCTTTTTTTGCTTCAGTTGGGCGATCGGCGCAGCCTTGGCGGACGCTTTTTTGAGCGGGAAACCACTTCCTTTCGCTAAAATTCATCCCATGGTCTGGCTGGTGCCCGGCATTCTGACAAGCCCGTTTCCGGCCCACGAATTTAGCTTCACGTTGTTCTCGCTAGGCGTCGCCAGTGCGATCTCACGTTGTCTGGTTCGAGAGTCGCCCCAAGAACGCAAATCGTATCTCAGGCGATTTATCCGGAAGACCGGAGTCTACAGCTACAGTATCTATCTAATTCATGGCCCAATCATGATCGTTCTGATGGAACTATATAAAGCTTGGTTCCCGGGTATAGAAAACCAGCCTTTCCTGTTTTTCGCGGCGGCTCTCAGCACTTGGCTAGTGATATTCCCATTAAGCGCCCTGATGTACCAATGGGTTGAAATGCCCGGCATTGCAATGGGTAAGCGACTTCTCCGGGTGTGGTCTGAGCGGTCCGCTCGCCAAGTTGGTGCTCGGGTTGTATCGACCGCCTAGTTGGTTAGTGATGATTTGGTGTCTCTACTGACCTAATACTAGTTCACGATGGATAGGACAGCGTTTTGGTCTTGGGCGTATGGCATCACCAGCCGGAAAAACACCGGTTTGGGCGACGCCCTGGTATATAAGCCGATCAAGCTAGCGATTCGTCTTGCCCAGAAGTTTAGTAACGATCCAGTTGTCAAATTGCCGGTAGGAGAGAAGGCCTTGTTTATGCCTTGGTCCCACAATTTGCCTCTGATTCTGCGGAATAATCCGCTCTACGAAACCGAGATCGGGCGCTTGGCCTCGCATCTAAGCAAGACAGACGGAGAGCTGTTGATGATTGATATCGGAGCCAATATCGGTGACACCATCGCTGCTTTGCCACCACTCGGTCGGGCGAAATTTTTGTGTGTGGAAGGATCCGAAAGATACTTCGGCCTTTTGCGGAAGAATTATGAATCTGATCCGCGGACGGTGCTACTATTTGCTCTGTTAACAGATGTGCCGGCTCAGGCTAATGGCGCTCGCTTGAAGGAGACAGAGGGGACTGCCCACGTTGATATGATCGAGGGCTCAGCGGCAGCGGCACCCTGGCTGACTCTTGACGAGATAGTTGGGAAATATCCGGCGTTTGCGAATGCGAATTTCGTCAAGGTTGATGTTGATGGCTACGACTTGCGGACCCTGCGCGGAGCTACGACCTTCCTGGAACGCGCAAAGCCCTGTCTGCACATTGAAGTTGGTCCCCAACTCTGGCGTGAATACGGTGGCTGCGAAGTCAGCGACGGACTGGCGTTCCTTTCCAAGTTCGGTTACAAAGACGTGCTGGTTTACGACAACTTGGGGTACTTTATTACTCGTGATACCACGCAGAATCCGAAGTTTATCGGCGTGCTCGCTGACTATGCGATGCGGCACCCGCCCTGGTTTTACATAAACTTGATCGCGTTCCACGAGACGCGGAAGGATCTCGAACAGTTTTATGGTGGTGAGATCAAGGCGGCAAGCGATTCGAGTAGACAGGTTCGGGCCGATGGCGCTGCCAGCGACCTCTCGGAATTTAGCCGGTAACTCAACGGCCCATCGCTTCACGCGCATGATGGTAGGCGCTGCGTGCTATCTTGAGCGCGCGGAAATTTTTGAGCATTTGCCAAAGCGGGTTTTGACCGACACGCTCGTGAAATGAAAGCGGCGTAAAGTCGCAGCAAAGTATCCGAGACTCCAGAAAACTACGGGTCGCCACCCTGGCCGGGAGTGGACGCAATACTTCGACATAACTAGCTGCGTATTCTGGTGCGCAGAAGAAGGTCTTGTTACCTCCGGTGGCAAATGGGACGATGCTTCGCTGCGCAGATGAGAAATAGCGATACACGCCCTCGGAGACGCCTGGCCAGAGCTCATTGAAACAGTCATCGAGGATGATGATCCCCCCGGGTAACAAGGCGCCTTCAGAGGTCGCTAAATCATCCGCCGTTATTTCCGGGGTGTGTCCACCATCGACGCTGATAAAACGGAAAGCTCCTCCCCCTAACTGGATAAGAGCGGCCGAGGTGAGTTCCGTGCTGTCTCCTTGGTGCACGACCACGGGGCGGCCGCCGGTATGACGCTTGACGTTCGCCTGGAACTTGTCGAGGTCACCTTTTCCGGAGTGTTCGACGTTCCGATCCTGATCACCAAAAAGATCGATGGCGACCGCTTTCTCTCCGTTTCGCGCGAGCAAGGCGAGCAGGATGAACAGCTTTCCATGATGGACACCAATCTCCGCGATGTTCCCTTTGATACCGGTCGCATCCTGAGCTTTAACCAACTCCAATAACATCTTAACGGCGCCCGGAAGTAACCATCCGTTGACGAATTTCTGACCGTGTATCAGATAGCGGAGGAGCTCGGGTTCTGCGTCCATTTTGCTTGGGTTTCTAAGTTCTAATTCCCTTCGGCTTCGACCAGCATCCGGGCGACATCGCTCATCCGGTATTTAGCTTTCCAACCGAGCTGTTCCGCAGCCTTGGTTGGATTAGCGCGTCCAACGGTGAGGTCGGTCGGCCGGAGTAAAGCTTGGTCAATCACCGTGTGCTCGCGCCAATCAAGACCAAGCTGTTCAAAGGCGGCGGCTACAAAATCACGCAGCGGTCTGGTTTCTCCCGTCGCAATCACAAAATCTGCCGGTTTCTCCTGTTGCAGCATAAGGAACATCGCGTGCACATACTCAGGAGCCCAGCCCCAATCCCTTTGAACGTCCAGGTTGCCTAATCGCAATTGTTTTAGTTCTCCTTGGGCAATTCTTCGGGCGGCAGCCACGACTTTCTTTGTTACGAAGCGTTCGGGTCGCAAGGGTGACTCGTGGTTGAACAGTATTCCAGAACAAGCGAAAATTTTGTATGCCTCGCGATAGTTGGCGACTTGCCAGAAAGCGGCTGCTTTGGCAACCGCGTAAGGACTGCGCGGCCGGAACGCACTTTCTTCGGTGGCAGCCTCATCCTTAAGGTCGCCGAAGCATTCGCTCGAACTCGCGTTGTATAACTTAATATTCCGTCCCGTGAAGCGAATTGCCTCGAGCAGATTTAACGTCCCAAGATAAATACTGTCCTGAGTTTCAACCGGCTGTTCAAAGGAAAGAGCGACGGAGGATTGCCCGGCAAGATTATAAATCTCGTCCGGTTTAATCTTGAAGAGAACCTGAATGACGCTACGGAAATCGCTCAAAGCGATGGATTCGAGATGAACATCTCGCCTAATCTTGAGTCGTTCCAAGTTTCGAAAGGAAGCGATTTGAGCATCGCGCGAGGTTCCGCAAACCTGATAGCCGCTTTCCAAAAGTAATTTGGCAAGATAGGCGCCATCCTGACCTGAAATACCAGTGACTAAAGCAGTTTTCATCGGTTACAACACGTGGTCCCTGTTCAGATCTCGACCCGGCTCTACCAGGATAGTCGCGTTGGAACCTGCGGGGTCGAAGGAGTCTCCTGTGGAGCCGATCCGGGATGAATCTTCTCTGGTTTGGAACCTTTTGGCGAGCTGGCGGCCAAGTTTAATCGAGGGTCTTTCTATGAGGTGATAGAAGAGAATTGACGCAGCCAGGACGAATGCCAAGAGGGGCAGGAATAGCCAGGTAAGCGGGACCCGTTGATAGAAGAGGTAGACCAGCAGAAAAAGAATGGTTCCATGCAGAAGATAGATGCTATAAGAAATCCGGCCCAAGAACTGGAACAGCGGCCAGCGCAGTATCTGGCATAGCCGGGGTTCGGTTATGCCGGCCACGATGATGCCACTTGCCCCGATCAAGATCAGCGTGTCTTTGATCGCGCTGGGGAAAAGATGCCCTAGAGCGTAGCCGAGCAAGGATAAGAGAATGCCGGCAACTCTTAGATGATTAGGTATGCGAGATACGAATTCTCTAATCCGCGACGCAAATTGGGCCAACAGGATGCCCACCACAAAAAAGCTGACGTATTTGAAGGTTTCAGCGGTTTGACCTGGTACGCCCCCAAGCCTGAGAAACACGGAAGAGATAGCGAAGCCAATAGCGAGAAGAATCGATCGAGACCAACCAATCCTAATAACGAAGAGGCAAAGCGCGGGGAAAATTAAGGAAATTCGCATCTCGTATACAAGGGACCAAAAAGCTGTGTTGAATGCGTAGTAGTCGTAGTTTCCTAGGAACAGCACATGTTGGAAAAAAGTGGTCCAATCGACCGGTTTACCCCAGGTTTCCGTGAACCAAGAATTGAGTGGGAGCCCGTGGTAGAAAGCGTTTCCCGCTACCGCTAAGAGCAAGGCAGCCAAATAAGGGATGTAAATCCGGGCGATTCTCTTTACCACAAACGCTCGGTATCCGAGATGATCAGGATGGCGGTGGAACGGGAGGGAGAGAACGAAACCGCTTAGCAGGAAGAATAACAATACAGACTCGGTCCCGGAGATGAAGAGGTAGAGAGGTGTCCGCTCCATGCCCCATCGGATCCAGGTTGGGAAGCTCTCCGGAGACAGGGCCTGGTAGAAATGCCAGAGAACGACGATGCAGGCAGCGATGCCACGAATGGCATCAAGTTCCCTCCACCGCGGCCCTTGGCTTTGATCATCCATTAGCAAACGAACGCCGGGCCCCAACTTCTTCCGAGTGGACCATCACTTGAGCTACGTCCCCTTGCGAACATAGCTGTCCAGGCGACTTGTGAAGCTGGAATTCCCGCACCCACCGATGAATTGCAGATCGGGCTTATAATTTCCAGCTAAAACAGCATTAGCTAGAAAGACTGTTTTTGAGGCTGCCCGCGGGCTTTCTCGCTAGGAATTCCAATAGTAAATGGTGTGGGACACCCAATCTGCAGTGGAGTCATAATTCTAATGAGTGCCAGATCGTCTCTATCCGGTCTATCAGATAACCTGGACAAAAGGATCTTTACTTGGAGGAGCCGGATCCAAGCGAGTGCCGCTCGTTGGGGCCATCTATCGGGGTCGATGGCACCAGACCTACGAGTTGTAACAATTGTATGAAATCGTCTGCGATCAACTGGTGCATCAGTCCGCTCGGATGGAGATTGTCCCAAAACAGATACTCGTTTGCGCTGACCTCAGGATTGTCGTCCCATCCGGGATAGTTGTATGAAAATCCGTAAGCGGCGTAATTAAAAAAAACAGAGTCAAAGAAGCCGCTCAGGTCAAAATAGAGGTTTTGCGCTTTCTTGGGAATCGCGGCTGCCATTTCCGTATAAATGTACAGCCAAGTGACGTAAGCCAACGTCTGGTCCGACTGGCGGTCGTAGAAGGGCAAAAAATCCGTTCTCTGCGGAAGCGCCACAACGAGTTTAGCGCCGTCAGCCACGAGGGCTTCGATCGCCCGCGTGAAGACCGGGATCTCAAGATCGAAGGAGTAGGTGGCGGCCATTTTGAATTTGGCATTTCCAGACACGACTGTTCCGGGTACGGCATACAAATTAGTCAAAGTGACAGTAGAATTTTTCAGATCGACCGCAGTGACAGCCAACGCCGTCAAGAAAGGGCGGTTCGGAAAGGCCACCAGGTTATTAGACCCGGCCACCAAGCCAAGGGTGTCCTTGACCTTAACGGTTACAGTAGATCCGACGGGCGGAACCGTGAACCCAGAACCGTTAAGTCGCCAGCCTGACAGATTCAGCGACCAAATTCCGCCAAGGTTCATTGCACCGATAATGTCGCTAGTGCCGATTGCCACCACCACGAGTGAATCGGCGGGTAATCCCTTCGGGTAATCGGACAGCATCAAATTGACCTGCCCCCGCAACGAAGTATCAACCAACGTAAGATCGCCCCCTATGCTGGAGCCGGCCACGGCGTAGTTATTCCCTAGAGGATTGGGCGCACTTCCTGCCGGGCTCCATCGACCGACAGCTGGGAGTCCTAACGTAACGTTAACATCCGTACCCCAAGGTGGTTCGTTTGAAAAGTATTCTAGCGGAAATCCTGTGAGAGCCTGATAGTTGCCATCGTCCAGGTAGGAGTCGCCGAGATAGAAGATCTGGTTCACATCCTGCGGTGATTTCCACGAGGCCTTGCTTAACTTTGGTTTGATGTTGCCGGAAGTTTCGGTGTTGATCGTTCGCTGGGAAGGTGAACGCGGCGAGACTGAGGTGTTGTCGCCATTAGCGGAGGGCAAATCCGACAACAGGAGAAAGAAACCCAATAGGAGGGGGTACTTCACCATTTGAGCCCCCGACATATCGAGGGAAGCCTATCGTTGTCAGCAGTTACTGAAACTACTGCTAAATATGGCAAATATCGATTAATATGGAAATTATGGTGATCTTGCTAGCCCTTTTTGCTCGGAGAAACTGCAAAAACCGGTTTGCGATATACCGGTGCAGCGATCCGCTCGGGTGTACAGAATCCCTGAACATGTAATCGTTTCGATCGGCAGATCCGCTGCCCAACCAACCCGGATAGCTAAATTTGAATCCGCAACGTACCGGATCAGAGTAAACATCCTGAAAAACCGATCTGAGCTCGAACGTCAGCGGAATTGTTCTCCAGACGGGTCAAGCAGAGCTTGGGCTTCAAGGGTTCCTTTGGAGACATGATCTAAGGATGCGCCACTAACTCACTGATCGCACGCCAGGCTCCAGACCAGTCGCCCCTTCCAGCCAACAGGTTGCCTTTCATCACGTAGAAATACGTCGGACAGCTCTTTTGAATAATAACCGAATCCAGAACTAGAAGCATTTCGTCGTCTCTTACTTGTGAATGGAGTATTGCACACAGATTGTATGCAGCGCTGTAATCGGTTGGATCCTGAAGCAGCGCGAGTCGGCACTCCTTTTCCGTCATCTGCCGGCGCTGAGGGAACGTTATTTTCTCTAAGATTCTTGAGCCCAGCTCATATGCTTTCCGATAATCGCCCTCTCCGCCATAGCGGCGGCTCTCTGAGCTATTCAAAATTTCTTGTTGCTCTGAAGTGAGCTGGGAACGCTTGCTCTCGACAAAATCAAAAATGGTTGTGTCGAGATAGCCGCGTTGCAACGCTGCCAATGCCAAGTCAAGACGTTCGTTCGCTAGTCGCAGCGTCGATTGAAGGACCTTAGGAAACGACATTGATTTGTCCAGCATTTGCAAAAACAGATCCTTATCGCCCGGACTTCTATTCAATGCTTCTTTCCAGGCAGACCCGACCAATTTCGAGTTGGCGCCGAGCCATGCACATCCTTCATCGTATGGCACAACAGCCAGTTTCGGTTCCAAAATACGTGCTATCCGAAAATCGTTTAGGGCTTCGAGCCAGTTCCCGGCGCGAACATTTGCGGAACCACGCATCACGTACAGCGACCAGTCCAGCGGAGCAATCTTTAACTCCTGGTCGATTTGTGTTCTGACAACATGCCACTCGCTCCTCGCGAACGCCTGTAGAGGCGGAGGTTCAACCGAAGCGACCTGAAGGAGAAATAGAGCCAATGCAATCACAGCTATCCCTGCTACCCTGCTAATCCAAGGTACCCACGATTTTCCGGAAAAGACGAGTTTTGGACGGGTGCAGAGCGCCAGGACGAAAAGCGCAGGTAGTACGGTCCCCAAGCGGTGAGCCGGCACATCAAAAAATGTGTGGCACAAAAAAGCTAATACTGCGACTAATCCCGCGAGAAACGCATCTCTTTCTCGAGCGCAGGCCGGCTTTGCGGGCTGCGAGAACAAACTTGCAATCACCAAAACGCAAAACAATAACGACCCAATCCCGGTCTCGCTAACCAACCAAAGCCAGTCGGATTCTGGATGAATCACGCGCATCGCGTTCAGCGAGCTATTTCGGAAAAGCGGAAAAATCGCGGCAAAGTTGCCAAGCCCGACTCCACCGAAGGGAGCTGCGGCAATCAAGCGAGCCGTGTCCTCGTAAATGTTCCACCGAAGACCGGCTCCATCGGTTAGAAATTCTTGCAACCTTCCAACAACTTGTCCTCCCACCAAGAGAGCGACTGTAGCCATTAGCAAGATTACCCCTCCGCCGACCGCAAATGTCCTTATAGTAATCCCTGATCGACAGATAAACCACATAGCGACACCGGCTAAGAACAAGAACAGGGATGCTCGCGAATTGGACCGCAGTAATGCAGCTAGGCAGAAGGCGAGAGCGGCGATCCACAAGCAGGATGACCAGCCTCTTCTTCGCAATTCCGAAGCGGACAGGCCGAGGGCAATGATGGCGCCGAGTCCCATCAGGGCACCTGTTTGGTTGCGATTGGAAAATGGGCCAAAGCCCTGGCGAGGATGCCAAAATGGAATAGGAAATTGGAGCAGATCGCTCATCAACGCAATCCCAGCGAGAAGTGCAATTCCGGCAACCAGCAACTTTAGACACGCGGTGCGATTGCTTGGGTGCCATTGAATTAACCAAGTCCCGTAGAGAGTCGAGGCCAGGAAAATTCCGAAGCATAGCAGGGTCTGAAAGGGCTGCAGGCTAAGTGTCAGCGGCAATCCCGGTATGGCGCGGCGCAGATGCAGGTACCATTCGGAAGAACCAAACCAGGAACCAGGAAAGAATCCAAGCATTGCACTCGCTAGCAAGCCGGCTAGGCCAACCAAAAGTCTCTGACTCGGGAGCGCCTTGATCGGAGCCAGGATCAACAACAGCCCAATCCCAATCATCGGCACAGCAAGACTCCATCCTGCGGTATCGCCCAGATAAGCAGCGGATAACGCAATTGCCATCGCGCCGGATATCAAACCAATACACCTGAACTGCACACTCGGGAGAGAACTAAACCTGATTTTCGCAACGAAAGCAAAAATCATGCGGGTCCATCAAAAATTGATCGTTCGACCAGCAGACTGCTCTCTCGCCTTGTAGGTTGCCCGTGCGTTCATTGAGGCGGTGTGCGCCAGAAAGCCCGCGGGAGGCTACGGGCTAGCTGGTGGGGGAGTTGGGCTTGGAGTTGATGGAGGCTGGACAGTAATGATTGTATCGTTGGTCAAAACCAAGTCCACGGCCTGCATTAGAGTGCCAGCGTTTATTGGCGATCCGGCTTGGATAGCTGCATTGACGATCGCTTCGGCCAGCGTGACGTCGTCCCAAAGCGTTGTCGTGTCTTTACTCAAACCTTTAGTCAAACCTTCCGCTTCGCCGACGGTGTAGCCAAGAGCGGTTTCTTCCACCAGCTCTTGATTCCCTTCTACACCCAGGATTCGATCCCGCCAAATCGGATGCCGAATGGTGTGCAGCGTCTCACCAAATAATTCGGTCAATTTGGTGACGGCGATTCTCAGGTACGGATCTTGGACCCCTGCGACGGCCGCAGCAACGATATTCGAATGGAAACGAGGACGGCTTGCCTGAATCGCCGCACGCACGATCTCAAGTACTGCCTCAGGACGGGCTTCGACAGCGGCCCGGACGACGAACGAAATCTCAATCTGACTGGCGTTTGGCCCAAATGCTTCGATAACCCTTTGAACGATATGTCCAGCGAAGGTCAGCGGATTAGAGACACTGGTTCCCAACGCTCGTGCCACAATATCAGGCGCTCTAGGGGGATTGGCGGGGACGTCGCCGGCAACCTGGTCTAGCAATAAATTTTCGTATTGAGTTATCTTTCCATTTTCCAGTAATTCCAGTAATTTTGGCGTGATCGGCTTTTCTTCGGCATTCATGTCTACCGGATCCCAAAACAGAACCAAACCCCAGGCAGCAAAGAAGAGACAGAGTCCGCTTGGCGACAAGGCGATTGGCGAGGCCAAACGAGCCGATCGATCGTCCATGGAAGTATTTGCCGCAAAAACGGGTTCTGGAGCCGCTGCTTAAGAAATTACGAAATTACAGTGCGTCCCAATCTTCCGAGATTAAAGAACGCATGGCCTAGTTGCAACCCTTAAACTGAGCATGTCGGGATCTAGGACAGTGTATTTCCGAAAATGGTGGGGATTGCTCGCAACTTGTCTATGTGCAATTGCCGTTCACCCGGCTTGCGGACAGGAGTCGATCCGGCCCTCACTGGCCGGCGAAACTGAGGCAGCTCTAACCCGTCCCGTCATCGATACCTCCAACTACAACCTCGAAGTGGGGCCAGCTTTAGTTAGTCTGTCGTCGACCCTACAATTTGCGTTTAACGATAATATTGATTTGTCCGAGACTCATCGGGAGAGTGATTTGATCATAACTCCCTCGATTGCCGTTTCTGCTCTTTGGCAACTGACTGCATTAAACGCTTTGCGCTTAGATCTTGGCATCGGCTATTCCAAGTACTTGAATCATAGCGAGTTCGATACTGGAAACCTCTTAATCGCGCCGAATTCCGATATTTCTTTCGACGTTTACATCGGTGATTTTCGAATCACGTTATCTGACCAATTCTCGATTCAACAAAATCCGGTGGATGAAATCACTCTCAGCCGGGTTGGGAAGTTTGAGCGTTTCCAGAACTCAGCGGGACTGAGCGTAATTTGGGACCTGAATGCGTTCACCCTGGTGGCCGGATACACGAACTATCTTTTTCGGTCCGTTGATTCCGAATTCGATTTTCTCGATCGGACAGAGCAACAGTTCTACTCATCGGCTGGTTTTCGGCTAAACAACGCGACGACGATTGGTCTTCGGGCGACCGGAGCCGTGATCACGTACGTTCAAAACTTTCAAAATAACGGCGTGATCTATAACTTCGGACCGTTTATCGAAACTCAGCTCACGCAATATACGAGGCTTTCGTTGGAAGCCGGATACCAGGGCGGCACTTTTGAGGTTGGTGGCCTTAACGGTGACAAGTCGAACCTAAGCGGGTTTTACGGACGATTACTGCTTCGGCATCGACTCAATCAGTATTGGACCGAAAGCCTCTCGATTGGACGCGAAGCACAGACGGGGCTAACGACCAATTTCACAACGGTTACCTATGTTCGATATGCTGCCGACTGGCGCATAAACAGCCGGACAACCCTCAATTTAGAGGCTTTTTACGAGCACGGAGTTGATTCGCCTGGTCTGTTTGAATCTGAGCGCATCAATCGGGTTGGATTTTCCGCTGGGTTCGGTTATACGATTGCTAAACATACTGTCGTGAGCCTTGGGTATCAGTACATAAACCGAGTTTCCGATCTGGCGGGTCTGAGTTATCGGCAGAATCAAGTTCTTTGGACGATGAGCTATGCTTTCTAGGTTTTTGCGTCTACCCACGGGTGAGCTCTGCGGGCTATTGTTTGCTGTTTTCTGCTGTATCGACTATTCCCTGGCGCAGACGGTTCCGGAACCGAGAGCATCCGATCGCGAGAGATCGTCAAGCGCCGTCGCGAATACGACTTCGATGGAGGTGTTGGATAACAAGCGTCCGCTGCAGGTTGGAGATCGCCTGAGTATGCGAGTAGTAGAAGATCGAAGGGATCCGTTTGCGCTGTTTGTCACGGACTCTGGCGAAGTAGAGGTCCCTTTGATCGGGCGGGTTCCAGGGAAGGGTAAGACCTGTAAACAGCTCGCTTTCGCTATCAAGGCACAGCTTGAACGGGAGTATTATTATAAGGCGACCGTTATCGTTGGACTGGATTTCGAGACCCTGAAGTCACCGGGAAAAGTTTATGTGACGGGGCAGATTCGGAACCAAGGACCGCTGGATATCCCTCCCGGTGAAGCATTTACCGTAAGCCGGGCAATTATTCGGGCTGGCGGTTTTGCGGACTTTGCCAATAAGCGCCGAGTGAAACTCGTTCGAAAAGACGGAGAGAAAGCCCGTACAATCATTGTCGATGTGCAGGCGGTCATCAACAAAGGGCTAACCGACAAGGATCCAATCGTTGAGCCAGATGACATGATTGTCGTGCCCGAACGGCTAATCAACTTCTAGCTAGGCTGTGTTGGCTTTGAGATACATCGGCGCCGCGTGCCTGTTATCAGTAAGCCGGAAGCAGGGAGAGAACAACGCCGGTTAGTTGGTCGAGGCAGCAAAAAGCAACACGAAACACCGGACTTTCATCGGTTTCCGACGTTGTCGGCGATGACGGCGTTCTTGGCGTTATGACCGAAGAGCGTCATCACGCGCCGATATCGCTCAAAAACTGCGCAGCAACCTCGGGCAGTCGCGCCTTCGGAGGCTGTCGTCTAGCGGATGTGAGCCGCTCTAGAAATCTTTCGTCCATTGGGATCAGTAACTCCGATGCGAGAGTGGCTGCTGAGATTCCTGCGAAATGAACGTCATTACGATTGACGATAACCGGGAGCCCGTGATCGAGCATCGCCGCCACGCAGCTGCTCTTTCCAATCAAAGAAAGCGGCGTAGTAGAAATCCCGAAATCGACGGATGAAAAGAACTCGGAGATCTTCTCCGTTGATTGCTCGCCCAGGCGATGAAGTTCGATCTCTGATTCGTATCGTTTGCTCAGATCCATCCAGACGGATTCCCCAGGGCCAATCCGGCCGATGTGAGAAAGTTGAATCGGTCTGCCGAGGATTCGAAGCCGGGCAAACAGCTCATTTGGGAACCACTCAGGATGAATCGAACCGAACAGTGCCAGGCGCAGAATGTTATCGCCTCGCCGCGGCAAATTCTCTGCCCGAACGATCGGCACGCTTCCGCATAGTGGTAGATGTTTTGCGTCAATCCCCTGCGGCCTCAGCAGTTGGATGTAGATCGAGTTGCTCGTGTGAATGAGTTGGCTACCGAGGTTCCTTACCGTGGCTTTAATAATCTTCCGTTGGCAAAAACCGAGAATCCGAGCCTTAGCCGGAGCGCCTACCTGACAACCCGTCCAAAGTTCATGAAACATCGTCTGAACGGGTGTCTGGCCAATAATTGACCCTAACAGTTGAGGTAACGCGAAGTTCAAACCAGCCGGATGAAAGCTGTAAGGGACAAACTGCAGGCTCACCATATCCGGCCGGTTTTCGGTCAAGAAGGACTGGGCAGCGCTCACTCGGTCAGGCCAAGACGCCTTGGCTCCGAGTCGCAGTAACTGCCGATCCAGAACCGGGGCGTTGATCCATGGATCGTTCAAGCCCAGCAAAAAAGTCTCATGGCCAAGCCGAGCACACTCGGTTGCCAGGGTTCTGGTATAATCGCCAACTCCGTCCTTGCCTGGCTCGAATGAGCCGGCCAAAAAGAGGATTTTCATGGCTGCAGCATCACTCTTCCTCAGGCTTAAGTTTTCCTTAATAACAGGGCGGTCGTATCACCCAAAAAACGACCAACACTTCTCGGCATCAGGCAGTAAACCAGAGCTCCGGCGGTAAAATATCCGGCTAAAGCGAGTGGCGATCTGGATCCGCCGCCGCGGCGGATTGATTCATACGTTCCATAGGCGGCGAGCGCAAAACCCGCCCTGGCGCACAGCTTTTCCCAATGCCGAGTTGGGTTCAGATTGATATGGCCAAAAATCGGGTATTCTTGACCATCCCATGAAATCCTGCCAACCGTTTCGCAGTCCTTGGACGGCCGGGCGTAAATCCGGCCATAGTTGCCGCTCAACCAAGCAGGAATTCGCTTCAGCCGCTGGAACAGACTAGGACTATTGTCCGTTGTGAAGATAAGAAAAGCTCCCGGCTTTAAGATTCGGAATATTTCTTCCAGAAGCTTTTCCGGTTCTTCCAAATGTTCCACGACTTCGGAGCAGATAACCAGGTGTTGGCTGTCGTCCGGTAACGGCAGCCGCTTCACTAGAGGATGGTGATAATATTTGAAATCAGCGCGCGCTCCGGCCAGGACCGTCCGCAATGTCCGTTCTCCACCGGCGACCAGCTCTCGATCCCCCTCAACCAGTGAGAGGAACACCTTGTCGTACGGCAGCGGTTTCTGAAAATTCTGAGTGAGCCTCCGCAAAAGATACAAGACGTCGAAGCCTGTCGAGGCGCCCACGTCAGCTAGAAAGAGGGTCTGCAATCTATCTAAGCTCAGTTGGGTGAGAGCCGCCTGCAGGAAGTTCCAAAGCAACTTCTTTTTGTATATCCGAAAATACAGGTAAAGAATGTCGGAAAGGTGACTTTCTGGATCGGAAAGAAACGCCGCCAGGGGATCGGTCTCTGGATCGGCGTACCCATCCGCTGAGACTTCGGAATTATTGGGCACAAACGACCCCCGACAGTTGTTCATAAACGCCTCGGTCTCGCGCGCGGATCAGCCGCCAGTCAAGCCGTTCTACCGCGAATTCATGGCATGCGCGGGAGCGTTCGACCAGTCGCTTCGCGTTACGGAAGTGTTCTTCCATCAATGCTAGATAGCTACTAGGATGATTGGTCTCGCTCATCAGGAAGGCTTCGCCGCCGCCATAGTCGGTCACGCCGCCGACGTTGTTAACAACGGGGACGGTACCGCAGGCCAGTGCCTCGACGAGCACATTATTCGCGCTGGTCTCGTGCAGCGGCAGGAAAAGCAGCCACGCCGCTTGGTAAAGCTGCCGCAGAGTCTCGTCGTTCACCGCTTCGTGCCAGCGGACGCGCGGATGATCCGCCAGGGCGGCAAACTGCGATCCTGCCGCCCACTCCCGTGCAACCACGACGTCTGCACCGAGCAGCGGCCACCGCGTCAGGGCGGCAAACAGGACTTCTCCCGCTGTTTCAAAGTCGCGCAGCCATTTGCCCACAAAGATCACGCGAGGGATCGCCGAGCGCGCCAGCGGATCGTACTGGAAGAAAGCGGTATCTACTCCGTGTGGAATGAAAACGATTCGCTCCGCCGGTAGCCACTGAGAGAAGGTTTCTGCGTCCCTGCGGCAGAGCACAATAATTCTTCCAAAATGACGCAACCCCATCGCATCTTCCTCGCGCCAGTGTGGAGCCGGGAAATGCACCGTCGCCACCCAGCGCGGCTTATCCACGCGCAGCCCTCGCACTAGCGGTAGATGATCCTCGATATTCGCGACGTGCCCCACCGCACCGCGGTCGAGCCATGTGTGCGCGAGGAACTCCATCTCCGCCGCTTGTTCGGCTTGGTTGCGTGGGGGCGTGCCAAGCCCGAGCGACAGCGCCTTTCCCACGGCGCGCGGCCACCACCCAGGACGCGGGGTGACCGCTCGCACGTACACACCCTCGCCCGGCGCGAAGCGAAATGCCTGCGTGTAGTACCCGGAGTGCCCTCCGTACTGCGGATCTTCTTTTGTCAGTGCGATGACGCGGAGCGGCGGTTTCATTCGTGGAGTTTCTGTTGGCCCAAAAACCTCAGTGGAAATACCGTTTGAGTGCCCACAGAAATGATCTCATCGCCAAAAGGATCCTTTCACGTCGAAAACCAGCCAATTCACTGCGCCGGACGTACCATAAGCACATTGCGCCCGAATGCGCTCGCCGCCACCCAACAGACTCCAACAACCGGAGGGCTGATTGCTGACCGGGCGCGCGACTGTCAACGAGCACCAACCGCGGGCGAAAATACTGCCAGTCCATGCTCGTAATAGCGTCGGCAGCATCAAAGCCTGGGCCAATCGCGAGCAATTCGAAACCTTCAGGCACGCCGTGCTCACGCAACACGCACCCCAATGGTCGCGCGGGTAACTCCGATGGAACTGCACCGGTTGGCGGGATGGTCCCATGTGGAATGGATCGCGTATGCGGGAAAAAGCCGAGCCAGTCGAACTCTGGTACGAGCCACGCCCGTGAAGCAGCAGCCCGGTCTTCGGGAGCGATCGCGCAGCGCACCACTTGAAGCCGATTCCGAGTGCGCCGTGCCAAAGCGACTTTTCCCTCATCCATTTCTACCAACAAGCCCTGCCAGCCATCACGCTCCAATACCCCGCTTCGCCCGGTGTCAGCACCGATTTCGAAGCCCAGTTGAACGAAAAACCCGGATGGCTGACCGCGAAAAAATTGTTCCAACGTTGCGGTATGCCGCGCCACCGCCAACTGGATATGAAGCAGTGCAAGCCGCAAGCGCCGACCAGCAAAGCGATGTAAATCCGGGATCGTGACATACCAATCATTGACGCCGGTGCGGCAGGCGAGATGATAGCCAAAGCGACGCAAATAGCGGCGCACCGGGCAATCGCCGCTTATCGAGTTGTCCTCCGCGATGATAATGCGCGGCCGCCAACGAGTCAGGTCGGATGAACGGAGAACTTCCAGTTCCGCTCCCTCGACATCCACGCTTAACAGCTCAAAGGTATTGGGGGCGTCATGTTTTTCCAGAATGTCGTCCAGCGACCGCACCGGGACAGTAATCGTCGAGATGCGCGCGCCGATTTGCATTGCTTTTCGTTGCAACGCCGATGAATCGATCAGGGTTGAAAGACCCGTGGTTTTGTCATGCCCAGGCGAGACCCGTTGAAACGCGGACTCGCTCCCGCGTCGAGTCGGATCAGCGGCGGCGCACGCGACTACTGTGCTCCCTGGCCTCGCCTGGCGGCAGATATCGGCGAGATTTGGATCCGCCTCGACGAGTAGGCCTCGCCAACCCATCTGGTCAAGGGCCGCTGTATTGCTGTTTGACAACCCATCGTTGGCGCCGACGTCCACGTAAAACCCAGGCGCACCGCCAAAGAATTCCAGCAAGGCTCGATCCTCTCCGTGTTGTGCATAGAATGCGGGTGCCATGTAGTGAGCTGGGGGATTAAGATCCGATTCCTTTGCGGGTGATAGGTTGTAAGGGGGGCACGTCAAGGCCAGGCCGGTGCCCGGCCAGCAAGCCGTCGACGGAATGACTCTCGTCCGAATTCGCGTCCGCGACGATCGCCCATCCACGCGCCACGAGCCACGCGCGGCAATCGTGGTGAAGTTCGCCGGAATGTGTGGAAATGAAAATCCAGTCAATGCGCTCCTCGGTCGCGGCCTGCTCCATGCCGTCGAGCATTTGCCGCTCGAAGCCTTGGATGTCGCTATGGAGCAGATGGACTCTTTCCAGCCCATGCTCGCGCATCAGCCAGTCCACGGCGACCACCGGCGGCTGGAAAGGCTGGCGGCGATGACGCGCACCGACGAATCCGTTGATAAAAGTTGCGCGCAAGCCGTTCAAAGCAAAGTTCAACCGACCTGCATTAAGGTTTGCCCACACCGGCTCGACGAGGAAACAGCGCGCCTTTATCACGCGCGACGCAAACCACAACGAGTAGAAGCCCCAAAACGCGCCGAGCTCGAGCATCACAGCGCCGGGCGGTATGAGAGGTAGCACCTGCTGGAAAATTTTCTCTTCCTGCGGCTCGTGGACGCCCCCATTTTCCTGCAGCACGCGCATCAATTGCTTCGTGTCGTAGTTGCCATAGGTACCGTATGCCACGCGCAGGCCATTGTGCATGATGATATCGCCATCCACGATGCGCCCGGCATCGGGCACGCGCGGGATGTCCGCGTTGTCCGGGCACGCAAGCACATCCGCGATGCGCCTGCGCCAAAGCCGCGCCGTGTCGCGGAGCGTGCGCAACTCAGCGATCCTCTGTCGACGCACGAAGCGAGCCTCGCGCGAGCTGAAGCCGTGTGCGAACCACGGACCGAAGAGCGGCAGGCGTGGAAGGGTGTGCTTACTAAGAGTGCGTAGCAGGTTGGTCACGGCATGTCGCATAAAAGCTTTCGGTAGGCTTTGGCGACGTCGCTCCATGTCCACCGATCGGCAGCCCGCGCGATAGACACGCGCTCCGGCCATGTTGGCGGTCCGAGCGCGATGCGCGCAGCCATTGCCCCGGCAAGGGCGGCGGCGTCCCCGGTAGGAACGATCCGAGCAAACTCGGCCGCGCCAAGCCGCCCGATCTGCTCGCGGTAGGTCGGCAAGTCGCTGCAAATCACAGGCGAACCGTGCGCTATCGCCTCCGCCAGCGGCAGGCCGAAGCCCTCATAAAGCGACGGCAGCACCACAGCCGATGCCTGAAGGTAGTTTTTTTTCACCGTTGCAGCATCCGCATAGCCGAGACCGCGCACAGTGCCGGATTGAAAAAGCGCGGCGTCCGCCGCACCGGCGTTCGCGGCGAGCGCGTCCGTGCCGTGGCCGCTCAAGATCACACGGAAGCGCAGGCCACGCGTATGGAGCAACCGCACAGCAGCGAGCAGAACAGCGTGACCTTTGTGTGGCGAGACCGCCGCAGGATAGTAAAAACAAGGCTCTGCGTGTGGCGCGCCGGCGGCGCGCTCCAGCCGCGCCGATGCCGCGAGGGGAATCGCGATGATTTTCCCCGCCAGCCCCGGCCAGCGCACGGCGAGGTCGTCCGCCACGTCGTAAGAGATGGCCACGATATTTTTGGCGCGAAGCATCCACGCCTCGAGCAGCGCATCCAGCTCCTTCGGCTTCTGCGCAAAGTTTTGTGGAAACTTTGTCCAGTTCCGATCCAACACGAGAACAGTGCGCGGGACATCATCATCTGGCAGCGGTTCGCTAAGCACCCACGGATAAAGCAGATGGTCGGCCCGCCACTCTCTCTGCAACTCGCGGATGCGCGCGAGATGCAGCTGGTCGAAAACCCCGATCGCACCGAGTCTTCGGCAGAGCGCGGAAAGCGTGCGCCGCCAGCTCCCGCGCGGCCACTCAATGGGCACAAGGCGCACGCCATCCGCGCACGCGAGCCCGCTGATGCCATGCGCCGGTACGGCCCAAACGACCTCAACGCCGAGCCGCGCCAGCTCCGGCAAAAGCGACAGGCAAATCCGCTCGACCCCGCCCGCAACGCACGAACGCACCGGCACCAGAAGTGTCATCGTACCGGCCTCCAGTAAAGTTGATCGTGGCGCGACAGCATTACTTCCTCGGTCAACCGCTCCAGGACTTTGCCGCGCCCGGGCAAGCCGTGCCAGAGATGCACAACGGTCTCAACAATGCCGTAGAGTTGGTAGTGTTTGTTGACGAGCGCAACTTTCATGGAAGGCGGCCCCGGACGATCTTCCGAATATCAGATGAATCATTACGACTCGGCCTTTTCTATCCACGCTTCGTGGATTGCTAGCAAGTCAGTCTGCAAATGGTCGTCCGTGAATCCGAACTCTGCTAACCGAAGCCGGTTCAAACCGTGGCGCGTAAAGCGAACTCTCGTCGGTTGTCGTCCTAGTAAGTCTCGATCACGGCAGTAAAAGACTCGAAAGCCGTTATTGCTCAGGAATTCCGCGACCTGTTCGGGCCCTATGCCATAGCGTCGCAGGAGCTCAGAACTGACCTCCAGATAAATGACTTCTACCGCGCCGCGAGCTAATGCTTTGGTAAGACCGCGCAAAGCGCTCAATTCCTGGCCTTCAAGATCCATCTTTAGAAAGGTAATCCTTTCGATCTGGTTCTGTTCCAGGTAATCGTCCAATACGACATTCTGGAGTATCGTCGCTCCTCCCAATTCGGTGTGGGAATGACCGGTGAATTCCGGATTGATCTGAAAGCGCGAAGTACCGGGCCGATCGGCCAGACATCCCTCGATTGTCTTGATGGAAACAGAAGGAAATCGCCTCCGCGATTCTTCGAGGTATCGAGTCAGATTGGGATTAGCCTCGAAAAGATAGTAAGCCAATCGGCCCCTTTCAATTAACGGGATCAGGCCAAACGTGCATAAACCGAAATTCGCGCCGCAATCGAAGAAAAGGCCGCCATCCGCCAGAATGGCAGAAGCTATGGCAAAGAAATCTGGCTCGAAAGATCGTTTGAGAAACACGTTTCGGACTTCGGGATCGCGCAAATCGACATAGGCTGTTGCGCCGCGGTTGTACTCAATCCATTGATCATAAGATCTCGGAAACACACCAAGCAAACACTTTACCGCCAGATGTCGCCTCAACCACGAGGGAGCTGGTTTGAGTATCGCTGGAATGTTCATGGTGTCTTGGGCAATGGAAAGCTCTGCGGCGAAGCGGCGAATTGTCAATTGCCAATTATTTTTCAATCATGGGACGTATCAGCTCGGTTATTGAAAGTATCCTCCGCGAAGTTCGGGCTTTTCGTAACCAACAGCTCTACAAGAAGCTTTTCGAAGCCCGATCGGCGTGAATTGTATTCTAAGCTTTATCTTCCGGACGATGAACCTAGGATCCTGTCAGGACCTTTCGCCGGCATGAAGTACATTAATACGCCGGCTCCCGATCTCGTAGGCGGAATCGAGAAGGTATTGGAGCTCAGGTTCATGGAAACACGTATCATACGAAGACGGCCAATCACCGGCCGCGTGGATTGGTGTACCAAAAACCATGAGGTTTGGAGTGATCGACTGACTAGCAACGATGTTTATCGGGCGACTAACGAATTCCGAACAATCAATCAAGTCTGGTTATGGCTGCAAATCCGGGCTTGATCTGGCTAGCTGGAGGTCGCCACTTCAAAGATGTCGCGTGGTAGCAGTAATCGGAGGCCCACTGTTTCTGCGGGCGGAGAATGAGAAAGGACAGCGTGAGGCTGTTAATCGTTGATGAGGAAATCATAGTGGGTGGCGTCGAAACCCTTCGATTGAACCTGATTCCCGAGTTGGCCCGGCTCTGTGAATCCCTGGTCTGGGTGCTGCCAAAGCCGCATGAACAGATTTTTCGCGAACGAATGCGCTCTGTTCCAAATCTTGTCGTCGAAAGTCTGAGCTGGCCACGTGGCTCGGTCGGGCAGATTTTCGGCGCCTTGCTGCGCCGGGTGCCGCGTACACTTTTTACTGCTAGTCTTGCAGATGGATTTGCCCGGTGGATCAACAACGGGCGCATACGCGAACTGGCGCGATTGCACAACGCTGATTGGTGCCTGACAACCTGTGTGTTTGGCCAACCGCCCCCCATTCTCAGTTTGCCGCTTGCGGCATTCGTGTGTGACGTCAATCCCGCGCTTCCCGAATGCGTCCACCGTAACATGATTACTTGGCTGCGCGCGGCCGATATAGTTTTCGGAATTTCCGAGTTCACGTGCGCCGAATTGCGCCGTTTAGCTCCGGATTGCTCTGCAAAAATCCATGCCGTTTCTATGGCCGCTCCGTTTTTTTCCGCCCGACAATCGTCCGCGCCTCAATCCAAAATTGATTTCTATTTTCCCGCAGCAGCACATGGACACAAAGGCCATCTGGTCTTATTTCAAGCCTGCGTATTGCTTGCTCGCCGTGGTTTCGATTTTCGTCTCGGATTGTCTGGGCCAGGCACCGGCGGTTTCCTACGCGACGGGACGTTTGCGAAACCGGATATGGAGACGGCGCGTCGTTTTCTCGAGAGCCACGCCGAAGAACTTGCTGGGCGGATCAAGATAGCAGGTGATGTTAGACCGGAGGAAGTAGACGCACTTTATGCGTCGGCGCGAAGCGTTGTATTGCCTTCCCGCTACGAAGGCTTCGGATTTCCTCTGGCCGAAGCGTTACGACGTGGCAAAGAGATCCTTTGTTCTGACATCCCGCCGTTTCGAGAACAGCTTGGCATTTACGACGCTTTCGATCGTGCACAAATCATTCCGCCGGACGACTCCGCACGGCTGGCCGACGCTATGGAGCGGATTTTGAAAACGCCGTTGGTATCACCGCTTTCTCCGGCCGAAATTGACCGGCGCATGGCGCGATGGACATGGGCTGACGCCGCGCGCTGCTGCTACGATCATCTCTCCATGATTTCCGGCCGTTAATTTGACTTCATAACGTTGTCTTTGCTCCGAAGGGGAGTAAACGCACTTTCCAGATGCGGAACATCGCAGCTAGGAGCTGCGGCTACTTTACTCCAGAGGCTTTTAGTACCGATTGGTAAACTTGTTCGACAGAAATTTTTTTCAAACAAGCGAGATCGAAACCACATTGCTCCCCTTTGCTGACGTCAATCCGACATGGTCCGCACGGCATTTCAGTGAAAAGGTTGACGTTTTCTGAGTAACCGGCTCTCCCCGGCGTGCTTGAGCCACCAAAAATCGCGACGGATGGCACATCAAGGCCGTTGGCGGCGTGCATCAGAAAACTGTCAGGTCCGACATGGAGCCGCGCACAGGTGAGCAACGCCATCGATTCGCGCATCGTCAAACGTCCAGCGAATCGAAGGACGCCTGAGATCTCGGGCTCTGTGTTATCGCCTAGCTGAACGAGCGTGAATTGATCGCGAAGCCGGTCGAGCAAGGCGATCCACAAGTCGAAGGGCCAATTTTTTACCGGATCTTTACTTTTTGTGTTGAAAGCGAGCACCGGTTTTTCAGTTTTGCCCAAACGCGTCGACGCCTCCGCGCGTTCCTCTTTCGAGAGAAAAACCCGCGCACGATACTCATACCTCCGAATGCCGAGATGATCGAGTGTGGGCCGCAGCAGGTTCGTGCTTCGGTCCTTTCTCTCGATCAGGTCGAGGTAGGAGTGCCACAGGCAAAGGTAACTTTCCGGCCCGTTCAATGTATCGATGTTCGGATCTAGCCGCAGTAGATCGGGATTCGGCGTGAGACAGTTGATTCGAATCCGCGGAAAGCGTTCGTGGAGATGGCGGCAGACGATCGCTGTGAGTAGTGTGTCACCGGGCGCACCAAAAACATCGAACACCGTCAAACGAGCTCCCACGATATGCAGCAACCATGGCCGGCGGGTAAGCCAATCGTTGATCTTCCAGCGAACGGCGCCAGCAAAGGCTACCTCGGTTCTGCGCAGTCCCGTTATGTCGGTCATAGCTAATGCAAGCCAAGGACTATTGCCGGACGGAATACATTGTGCACGAGTTTATATCGTTACGCCTGATTTCGCCCCGCATGGATCCGGAGCGCTTCGCACAGCTTTTAAGCCAGTGGCTCCAGAGCCAAACTGGCAGCCTGCCCGGTGTCTTAGCTCTGGACGGATTCGTGGTTGGGAAATACGTAGCGTCAATTCGTGTTCTAGAACGGCTGATGAAATCGCCAGTCGCGTCGATCATCGGACAGCTTTTGCAGAAAAACTAAGTTTTGAACTCGAAAAGTCGACCAGGGAAGCAATACGTTGGCGTTTAATGCCCGTCTCGCTCCCGGAACCTTACTGACCGACCGGCCGACGAACTCCTTGAATCTCTGGCGGATCGACGGCTTCGACCCGTTCTCCGAAAATTCGCGACACATCTTGTAGGCTCGATTAGCGAGGATAAAGCGGACAACAGACCGTATAGAGGGCATCCAGAGATCATGGAAAGCGATGACGCCACCAATTTCCAATTTTTTATCGATCAATACAAATTCCATGAGGGTGAAATCGAAAAGATGTGAAGAGTCGATGAAGGCGAAGCGCAGTTTAGGAAGCTGCGGTATGACTTCCTCAGGGAACCGCTCAAAGAAGGTGTGCAACGAGGAAAATCCGGCCCGCTTGATCATCGTTTTACCGCAATAACCGTAATTGTGCTGGAATGGATCGATCACGTAATGGTGACCCGAACCATTTGCAGCAAGCGCGGCAAGAATAGCCAGAGCTGATACGCCATGGGCCAGACCGATCTCCAAAGATCGCTCCGGTCGAATGGCGCGGACTGCCGAATAAAGATCCAAGGCTTCGGACTCCGAAACGTTTGAACCCAACGGATGAGGGGCACCGGCAGAATCGAAAACCTGTTTCTTGGTGAAGACCTCCCGAAGCAGGTCCGGCAGATTCTCTGTGCTGAACGAACTCCGCTTCATTTCGTAACGCCCGCAACCGTGCCAAAAACAAACGCCAGAATGCCAGATGCTAATAAGGGCTGCAGGATCACCCAAGCCATGCCAGAACCAGCGCTACTCCCCTCCTGCTCGAGATATCCTGCGGTGTTCTGTTTCTGCCAATTTAAGAGGTTTTCTTCCTCCTGTCTCATTTCGCATTCCATCCGAGAGAAAATGCTAAATCAAGACGCCCCGGCACCCGATCTGGCCAAAACCACTGAAAACAGTGGTAACGGGGCGCCGGGGCGAGTTCAGCAATAAACAACACTTCAAATTTCTGTAGCTGGAATTAAAGTGAGAGAAATGCGGGCTAATTCGGACGATTTCTCCCAGCCCTTTTTTCAGAGTTGTCCTCGCCTGTTCGATGCTGGTGGCGCCTTCTAACACAATTTCGAGGCTCTGCTGACCGAGATTTCTTTGGCCCAGCCAGACTCGCTGAAGGCGGCTGATCCCGGACCAATCTTGCAGCGACGAACTCGCATTGAGATCCCGGTTACCTTCTTCCCAGAGAAGGTAAAACACATAAAGAGGCAGGTTATTCCGTTCAAATAAATAGGTGTGGAAGGCCAATGGTGTGTCACCGATTTTGACGACCGTCTCGTCTACTTGGGCTAGCAAGATTGCTCCTGAGCCTTGAAGGCAATTCTCCGGCCGGTGAATTCTAGCTGACTGCGTTGAGGTTCGTCCAGAGTTCCAGACCAGAGCATAGAATGACCAACGGACTCCGGACTGATCCTGCCAGGAAGCGCATCGTGCGTCATCACACAGCAGGATCCGGCGTGCCGATGCAGGTATCGTAAATTTGGAAAGGCCGGAAACGTTCGGAGGCCACTGAACGGACAAATATTGAGTATTCGAGCGATCCGATTCGTTTCGCCGATACCAAATTTCGGTGCCGACCACGAAAAAAAGAATCCAGCTGCTGAAGCCGGCAATAAGAGGGATTGTCAAAGGCATTAGTTGGTCGCGACTTGATGTTTCAACCTGGCTACGCTTTTGCCGGATCTGAGCGATGATCCAGAGTATAACAAGCGAGAGCGTTAGCACACTGAACCCGGCAGGATCGTGCCACCGTTCCAAGGCCGGCCGCCCATAGCTGTTTGCGATCCAAACCAGGACGACGGTCCGAACTAAGTTGAAAAACAGTGCAAGGAAAAGACCTGCAATTATCAGAAGGAGGCGGCGCCATAACTTCATCCGGAGTAGCTCACCCAAAAACAGTGAAGCCATCAGCATCGATTGCAGTGATCGGACACCACTACAGGCTTCGTCGATGCCTACCGGACCAGAAGGCAGTCGAATAATGTTTCCAGTAGCGAGAGCGGGAATATCGGACCAGGTGAGAATTTCCGCGGAAACAGACGCGACGCTCTTCATTAGTCCCTGAACGAGAGCAAGTTCGAGTCGCTGTGGCCAAGGTACTGCGCAAAGAATGAATGTGATTGGAAAAAGAAAGTGCTTGGCCATCGATTTGCCCGAAATGGACGCGATCAATGAAAGTTGATAAACAGCGATGGCGAGAGCAAAGACCCAATTTACAACGCTCCAATCTGGAACCGCCTCTTGGATGAGCCACACTGGTCCTAGTAGGATCGCGATCACAACTGCTACCAAAGTAGCTGCCCGACGTCCGTCCTGGTTGAGCTGTGGCTGACCACTCCTCCATTGTTGCCAAAAGAAGAACAGGGTCAGGAACGGCACAGCCCAGCCATAACTGTACTGAGGGTCAATCGACCAAAAAGCGCTCAAGTGCCCCACCAATAGAACCCATGGGGCGAAGAAAACCAATAAAGTCCCAGCCCACTCGAGGCCGCGTCGCGAAAAAACTGGTCTTCGTTTTGAAGCTAAATCCAGCATTGATTCCAGGAAGGTGAGGTTGCTATGCTACAGTAAATATCGTATTTACAGGAACTTGAAATGAGCGGTTTTCTTTGGCATGCCCGAGCCCTCGCAAAATACTGAGCATTCAAGCGCCCATTGGATCCGGTTTCGAGCGTGGGTGCTTCGCTTTCGCCGAGTGCTAGCGAGGTTCTGGTGGGTTGTCTTTTTTACGACAGCTGCTGGATTGGCCGTGGCCGCGTGGTTCATCTTTCAAGAACAACCGGTTTTTGTCTCCACGGGGCGGATGATGGTCAGCGGAAAGATCAATATCCAGGAAGGTGCTGTCTATAGTGAAGAGTTGCTAAATTTTTTCGGGACTCAGGTTGAGCTCATGAAAAGCGCAGAGGTCCGCAATCGAGCAGCGGATCGGCTGGCCGCGATCGAGCCGCAACTGCGTCCGGTTCCGGTTGCGCTAGCAGTGTCTCAGTTACCCCAAACTTCCATCTTCGTGTTCTCAGCGACCGGCCCTGAGCCTCAATACCCGCAGAAGCTTCTCGACGCGATTATGACCGAATATATCGCGACGAAAAAGGAGATTCGCTCGGCAAAATCGGAAAACGCGCAGGCCGCCATCATGGAAGAAATTTCACGAGTTGAACATGAAATGAAGGCGGAGGAGGGAGACCTGCTAGCGTGGCAGAAGCAGAATAACGCAGGTTATCTTGAACAAGAGGGGAACAGCGCTGCATCTTATCTGGCGAAGCTTAATCGCGAGGTAGCTGACCTTAAGACCCAATATCAGCTCTTCGACACTCTCGATATCGATCAAATTATCGAAAAGGTACAGAATGACCCAACGCAAGCCGGCGCGTTTGCTGTGCGGGCGACCGACCAAGACGGGCTGTTATCCAACATGTCGGAACCCCAGGGCCAGTATCTCCAAGCTAAGCAACAAATGGCGCTCTTGAAGGCAGAAAGAGATGAATACTCAAAAGTGCTTCGCCCGAAGCATCCCCAGATGGTTGATCTGGACCGGAAAGTGTCCGAGCAAGAAACGCTAATCGCCAGCCTACGCAAACAAAGCATGGATGAGCTCAGGAGTAAACGGGACTCTCTTAAGCTTCAGATCGAAAATCTGGGATCCGTCATTAAAGAATGGGAGGCGAAGGCGCTGTCGTTGAGCCAAAGACTGGCGGAATACAATCAACTGAGAGGGAATCTTGACCGCTCGAAGAGTCTTTACGACCGGTTAGTGAACAGTCTTCACGATGTCGATGTCACCCGGAATGTCGACCAGGATTTGGTTTCGATCTTAGAAAAGGCGACTCCGGCTCAGATGATAAAGCTCTGGTTTGTACCAGCATTGGTCTCTGGAACCGGCATTGGCATGCTGATCGGATTAACAATCCTGTTCTTGATGGATCGGGTTGATGACCGCATGAGCTCGATGGCCGATCTACCATCATCGAGATTGGATAGCCACGTATTAGCTCAGATTCCGAACGAGAGAAACCAGGGCATGCCGATGTCATTAATCACAAAAGATTCCACGCGTGCATTTCCTCCCGATGACTCTCGGCACGCGTTTGCTGAGGCGCTTCGCTCCTTGCGGTCCTCTCTTCTCTACTTGCCGGTAGAGGGCGAACGGCCCAGAACGATACTGATTACGAGCGCCCAGCCGAGAGAAGGAAAGTCGACGATCGCTTCGAACTTAGCGATCACCATGGCTCTGGCGAATCTGCGGGTTTTGCTGGTCGACGCTGATCTACGCCGCGGCACTCTTCATACGCTGTTCGGACGAGACCGTGGGCCGGGGCTGAGCAATCTCCTTTCCGGAACAGAGGTGCTAGATAACTGCGTCTTTCCGACATTAATTCACAACTTGGACTTGATTACTCGAGGTGTTTCGCCACCGAATCCCGGCGAGCTCTTCCTCAGTGGCAGGTTCGACCAATTTCTGCGCGACATTTATGGCTCGTATGACATCATCATCTTCGACTCTTCGCCGCTGATGGCCAGCGACGACACTACCACGCTTGCTCCAAAAATTGACGCTGTTATTTTCGCGGTTCGTTTCTGCCATTCCTCGGCGCGAATTAGCAGGAAAGGGCTAGAGCTGCTGCGGGTCAGACAGGCGAATGTGATTGGGATGGTTTGTAACGACGTTTCGCGAGGCGACCAAGAATTCTATTATTACAGATATCCGGAATACTACACCACAACTGCTGAATCGTGACTATTGACTCGCGGGCACGAATCTTATCGGTGAAACCGAATTCCCCGGGGAACGATAGATTGCGGGCTGATTCGCCGTATCATCTCTGCATCCGACCCCGTGAGGGCTTGGTCCGACTGGGGCTCTCGGATCTATGGACGTTTCGCGAGCTTTTAGCGGCGCTGGTAATCCGGGATATTAAGCTGCGCTATCGTCAAACTGCTTTAGGTGTTGCTTGGGTAATTCTGCAACCGCTCTTGGCCTCTGGTATCCTGGCGTTTGTTTTCGGGAGTGTCGCGAAGGTAACCAGACCAGACAGAAGTCCGGTTTTCATTTTCGTATTGGGCGGGTTTATCGGGTGGTCACTTTTTAGCACGACCCTTTCGAAAAGCTCGCAATCCCTGATACAACATTCAGCATTGATCACAAAAGTATTTTTCCCGCGAATCATCTTGCCAGCTGCGAGCGCGCTCTCTGCGCTCTTTGATCTCGCCATCGGATTGGCTCTGCTCATTGCCCTGGCTTTCATTTTCGGCATTTCATTCGGATGGCAATTCATCGTTTTGCCCCTCTGGCTTTGTTTGCTTTTGACACTTTCCTCTGGACTCGGTCTGGTTAGCGCCGCTCTCTCGGTACGGTTCCGCGACGTGCAACATATTATTCCGGTCCTTGTCCAGATGCTCTTCTACGCTAGCCCGATCGCTTACCGTTCGGCTGCGGTCCCGGTGGAGTGGCGGGGCTTATTTAACCTTAATCCGTTGTCTCCGATCTTCGAAGGACTGAGGTGGAGCTTGTTAATGGAAGGAAATTTTCATCCATGGGAAACGCTCTGTGCTTCCGTCTTGTCGTTCCTCACTCTAGGATTTGGTTTGGCGTTTTTTCGAGCCGCGGAACGGGAATTCTCTGATCTGATATAGGATTCACAGGGTGAACTTGGATTTCGAGATTGCTAATCACTTGTTAACTGCCGCTCAGAGGTGACGATGCGTGACATTGCTATTTCGATCGATCACCTGAGCAAGGCGTACCTTATCGGTAACCGGCGGGAGCGCTCAACGACTTTGGCCGAGTTGTTTATGAGCTCTCTACGAAACGCTTTTGCAGCCGAAACAAAGAGTGAGTTTTGGGCGCTCCGAGATGTCACTTTTGAAGTGAAGCGTGGGGAAGTCCTGGGAGTTATTGGTCGAAACGGTGCGGGTAAGACGACGCTGCTCAAGATCCTCAGCCGGATTACCGAGCCTAGTAGTGGCCAGGTCGACCTCTACGGGCGAGTAGCAAGCCTCCTGGAAGTCGGTGCGGGTTTTCACCCAGAGTTAACTGGAAGAGAAAATATCTATCTCAATGGCGCTATTTTGGGAATGAGCCGGAAAGAGATTAACGCCAAGTTCGACGCTATCGTGACGTTTGCGGAGACGGAGGCGTTCTTGGATGTGCCAGTGAAACGCTACAGCAGCGGAATGTATGTCCGGCTCGCTTTCGCAGTGGCGGCTCACTTGGACCCCGAAATTCTTCTGGTCGATGAGGTGCTGGCAGTGGGCGACAACGAATTCCAGCAAAAGTGTATGGGTAAGATGCGTGATGTGACCAAAAATGACGGGCGCACGGTTATTTTTGTCAGTCACAACCTGGGTGTGATAAGTGCACTGACGACAACTGCTCTCTATTTGAATAGGGGGAGTATAGCCGCTTTTGGTCCTACTCGAGATGTTGTGAATGGCTATCTCGCGGATCGCTCCGGCCCGGCCGGTGTTTGGGCTGCTGATACGAAGAGCAAACATCCGGTCCAAATTCTGAGAGTGCGCGCACTGAATCTTCAAGGAGATGCGCAGGATCAATTCGAGGCGCACCTTGGCTTCGTGGTCGAGCTTGATTACGAGGTGCGCGAACCGGTACGGAACGCTCTTGTCGAATTCTTTATTTTTTCAGCGGATGGCGTCCATTTGCTCACCTCAGGCGATCACGATACCGAGCCGGCTCGCTCCGCCCAAAGGCTGCCGGGCTTTTACAAGGCTCGCGTTTTGGTGCCAGGTGATTTCCTCAACCTAGGTACTTATCGGTTGCATATCAATAGCGGCACCCAGCACCAGACATTCGATCAGGAAGATGTCATCTCATTTCGAATCATTGACGTGCGCCAGGTCACGAGCCGCAATAATCGCAGAGGATTGCTAGTGCCGATGCTGCAATGGGAAACGATTGAAACAGTTAACACCGAAGTCCTGAATACGCCGGTCTGCTATTGTCAGAACGACAAAGGAGGGAGGTGAAACTGGCAAGACCAATCCGAAAGCTTCTAAAGCTTCCTCTGACGTTGCCGCTGCAATTTAGTTTTGTTCGGCGGCGAGTGGCGTTTGAACTGAAATATCGTTGGTTTCGCGACCTGGAAATCGCTATACCGCTTTCCAACGGTTTCTATTGCCCGATCTCCGTCATTGATTCGGTCCATTCCTTTAGCGAGATTTTTGTTAACAACGAATATGGATCATTCCTGCAAAAGATGCCCTTGCCAAAGCGCTGGATCGATCTCGGCTGTCATGCTGGCTACTTTACCCTGTACCTCGCGTGGCGGAACGCCGTGAATGGCCGGTGCGATTGGCGGGCGTTACTGATCGATGCAGACCCGCGAATGAAAGAGATAACTGACGCTACGATTAGGCTCAATCGGCTGGAGCCATATTGCGTATTGCTTTGGGGACTGATATCAAAGGAAAGAGGGGAACGCGAATTCGCATTGCGCGCAGGGATGGGATCATCGGGCGACCTGAGCGTAGGTGATGCCAGCGAGGTGCGGCGTGTGCGCTCGATTCCACCGGAAGAAATGATGACGCTCTTCGCACCGCCCTATGATCTGGTAAAGGTCGACATCGAAGGTGCGGAATACGATTTCCTCGAGGGATACAGCAAAGTTTATTCGAATACGTCCTGGATCTTGATCGAATGGCATTCATCGGATCGTGACGGATCTGGACAAGAGCGCGTGATGCGGGTTCTTGAGGCGCAGGGGTTCCACCTTATGGGGACCGTACGAGGAAAGCGCGAGTGCGAGTTGGATGGGCGCTGGTTTTCTTCCGGAGTCCAGCTTTATCGATCTAAGCGCCTCGCCGGATAATTGTTTCGTCCGGAGATCGATGAGTTCTCCCGCCGATGACCAACATCACCCCGTTGCGCAGAGAAGACAAAGGGCGCGCTGGCGCTGTACGTTGGAAAATTAACCATTGGTCTCGATCGAATATCGACACATTAAATGAGCCAGAGACTGGCCATTCCGTTCAGTGAGTAAAACAGCGAAGTGAACGCCAACTATCGAGTTGTGAAGATGATGGTCGGTGGGACGATCGCCTCAATACGGTAACCATACCGAGCAAGAAAGTCTCCAATCGCTGTTTGCTCTGCATCATTCCAGGCTTCAATACTCACGATCTGCGGGCGGCATCGGCTAAAATCCAACCCTCGCAACACCTGGAAATCATGGCCCTCGCAATCAACGTTTAGATATTTGATATCTTCAAACCGAAATGATGATTCCCGGATAACTTGAGACAGCGTTGTCGTCGTGGCGACAGAAACTCGAACTGGCCTGCAGCCCGCTTGGGACCGCTTCTCGCCGCCGTTCGCCGATACAACCCGATCGGTGCTGGGGATTTCGTAATGGGCGATCTCGACAGACGCCACTTTGTCGGAGAGGCACGCTACGATATTATCATCGTGGGGGCGTGACCGCTGGAACTCGGCAATCCTTTCCGCAGTGAGATCGATGTTAATGCCCCGCCAACCTTTTTTATGAAGGAGGAGGGTGTTGGAGCCAAAGACTGGATGATACGCGCCGGCATCGACATAGATCCCTTTGCTTAAGGCGAATTGTTCCGCTAAGCGCCGGATTATGAGATCTTCGCCAAATTGGGAGAAAGAGAACTGTACGGATTGGAGTTCAAGCCGGTTAAACACGAAAGTGTTCCGATTGTGGAGAAGGTAAAGCAATCCGGAACAAATTGGTGTTATTGTTTTCGCTGCCAGGGTTTTTACCGTTTTCATGGGAGTCTCAGATGATGATCTCAGTCGTTATTCCAGCTTGCGAGAGACCCAGTTCTTTAGCCGAGTGTATTTCGAAGCTAGCTGGTGCCGATGAAATTGTGGTCAGTGACGACAGTCGGTCGGACGAAATCCGGGAACTGATTGCGCGGCGCTTTCCATTAGTAAAGTGGGTACGGGGACCTAGGAGAGGGCCGGCGGCCAACCGGAATTGTGGGGCACGGCAGGCCAACGGCGACTGGATCGCGTTTATCGATGATGATTGCGTTCCTGATGTAGATTGGCTAAAAAACATGCGTCGAGCAGCCTTCGACTCAAGGATTGTAGAGGGTCGTACCATTTGCCCGAAGCGAACGTACCACTTACTTGAGGAAGCGGTAGAAAACCTAGCCGGAGGTTTGTTGTGGAGCTGCAACTTTGGAATTAGGCGTGACCTCTTTCGACAGCTTGGCGGATTTGATGAAGATTTTCTCGAAGCCGGAGGAGAAGATCTTGAGTTTGCCTGGCGAGTAAAACAAAACGGGGTGTGCGTCCACTTTGCGCCGGAGGCCGTGGTGTATCACTCCGCCCGCCGGCTGTCTCTCAAGAAATGTACTTATAGAGTGTTCCAATCAAAATGGCACTTGTTATACCGTTTAAAGATCACGCATCTGCGTTGTGCGACTTATCATGAGATACTGGATCTGCTTCGCGTGACGAAGCGAACCGCTTTTGGCTGGAAGCAAAATAGTCACCTTCTCGTGCGGTTACTTCTGCAATGGATTCTACTCCCAATGTTACTGCCCTATCTAATTTATTGGGAGATCAGGTTCCGAAGGGATTTATCTAAACCTAGTGCGTCGAGTCATAAATAGGAGGCATACCGTTGGCTTCAAAAGGGTCTGGATGCGAGGCGTGAGTGAGGAGCATATCTAAATCGATACGTAACGAACGAACAACGACGCAGACGGACCCTTTTCAAGCCAACCCCTTGGGCCGTGGCCATTTGGCTGATTTTCCGCGTTGCTCACTCCTTACGTATCAATTCAGATATGCTCGTCGTTCGCGCCTTGAAAATCAGTCAAATGACCGACGGCGGTATGCCTCCTACTTATGACTCGATGCACTAGATCATAGACTTGATCGATAACCGCCTCATTGGGTTCACCCGCTTTATTTGAACGAAAGTATGCTCATCCTATGCCGGTCGACATCCAGCTTAGCGTAGCCATCATTACGCGAGACCGGCCGGAATCGTTGAGAAATGGTTTGAAGAGCTTGCGGTCGCAGAACCTCCAGCCTTTCGAGGTCATCGTCTCGGATGATTCCGGAGCCGAGTATGTGGAAGCGACCCGAAACGTCGCGGAGAACTATGGCTGTATCCACTGTGCCGGCCCTCATCGAGGTCTTTACGCAAATCGAAACTTCGCCTTCTTGCAATGCCGTGGAACGCACATCCGGACAATGGACGATGATCATATTTTACCGTCAGGACACCTTGTGCAGTGTCTGGAAGCAATCAAAAAGGATCCGACCGCTATCTGGACTACTGGTGAGATTGGTTATCTTAATGGGGTCCTGGCAGGTGTCGGAGAAACCGCTAACCAATTGGAACCTACCGGGGTAGGCATACAAGTCGACAATCGGGATGACAATTGGGGAATTGCCGATGGTTCTACTATTTACCCACGCGAGGTGTTTGATCGCGGTTTTCGGATAGTCGAAGATTTCAAGGTTGGTTCTTCTTATCTGGAGTTCGGGGCGTACCTTTACCAGAACGGGTGGAAATCCCGTTGTATCCCCGGAGCGATGGTGGAACACCATGCGACCGAGCTAGCCCGACCAGACGTGCTCAGCCAAATGTTCGCTAGTATCTGCTTCAATCATTATTTTCGACCCGACGTATGGCGGGCCGCTCGCTATTTTGCGAACTACTGGCGCAACTGGATGAAACTGCCGGACATTTTGGAAATAGCTCGTCGCCGATGGAAAGCAGTTTAAGACGCATGGCTCGCCATTTATTGGCGAAAAGTCCGGGCTTCTATCTGATGGCCTTGAGAGCTCTTCATCGGGGCTCGGCGGAGAAACGCCTGTATTTGTCCCTCATTCGGCGGGGCGACGTGGTATTGGATGTTGGCGCGAATGTCGGTTACTTTACGATGCTCTTCTCGGATCTGGTGGGCAAGAAAGGGGAGGTCCATGCTTTCGAACCGATTCATGGAACATTCGCGGAACTTTCGCGAAACATTGGCCGTTTTCCTGGATATCGGAATGTTCGCCTAAAATGCGCAGCGTTGGGCGATCGGAGTAATCATGTAAGAATGTTCTTGCCTGGCGGCGATTCTGGTCAGGCAGCCTTGGTTTGTCATCGAGATGGATCCTGGGAAGCGGCATCGATCGTCTCTATCGACGTCGAGATGATCAGGCTTGACGAATACGCGGGTCGTTTGCCCAGAATCGATTTTGTGAAATGCGATGTGGAGGGGGCTGAGCTCTTGGTTCTGATCGGAGGCCAGTCCATTCTCAAGCGATTGCAACCGAGGCTATTGCTGGAAGTAAACAATTGTTGGATGAGATCCTTTGGTTGGACAACGGAGGATCTGTTTTCGCTTTTACGGCAGATTGGTTACTCACACTTTTATAGCGTGGGTTCAAAATTGGTCCCTTTGAGTGAAAACGCTTATGGCGAAGGGGAAATCTTATGTTCTTGGGAGGAGTTAAATGTGCTGGCGCAGAGCTGTCTTTGAAGCTTTCACCGGGTCGGCTCAGTTTTTTGCTTGGAATGTCCGAGAGATGCCGGAGTCGCCCAGAAAGATCTTTGTTCTCCGCAACAATAACATTGGTGATCTGATCGCGGTGACTCCCGTATTCGACGCGTTGAGGCGGAGGTTTCCCGATGCTGAAATCCTTGCTGGTATCGGCTCCTGGAACCGGGAAGTCCTCATTGGTAATCCATACGTTTCCAGAGTGATTGAAGTCAATGCTCCATGGCATAACAACGTCGTTCAGCCGCAAGGGGTAAAAAGCGCTCTCCGCTATATTTATCGTTCGGAGGATGCACAGAGACTCGAAGAAGAGCGGGCTGACATCGGTATCGATATTCTCGGCAGCGGGCTTGGGTCTCTGTTACTCATGCGGGCACGGATTCCTTACCGGCTTGGTGTCAAGGGGTATGCTGGCGGATACTCCGCGGTTCAACGTTTTGTTGATTTTCGATCCGATGAGCACGTTGGGCGACAGGCTTTACGGCAGGCGGAGTTGCTTGGCTGCAGTGATCTTCCTGAGAACCGGCCTCAGATTTTTTTTGATCGGTCGCCAACCCGTCACGGCGCGATCGTTATCGCGCCCGGAGCAGGGATACCGGAGAAAGCTTGGCCACCTCAGTATTTCGTGAAGTTAGCGGAGGTATTAAAGGGAGAACCGATGATTGTCATTGGTTCGGCGAGAGATAAGGCCATTGGGGCGAAGATGCGCGAAAAAACCCCCATGATACAGGACTGCACAGGTAAGTTTTCCCTTCGACAGAGCTTCGAAGTGATTGCCGGAGCCAGATTGTTGGTTTGCAATTCTAGTATGGCGCTGCATGCTGCTGCGGCTTTCCGCCGGCCGGCCGTGGTTTTGTTAGGAGCATTATTTTCATCGGCTTCACAGCATCATCGCCAATGGGGATATCCCGAAACCTTGGTTCTGGGGCGTGAGGAGAATCATCCTGATATTTTTTCTCCAGAAGAGGTCAGTGAGAAGGTGCGGGAAGTCTTGTCGGGTGGGTAGTGTCGAAGCCCAAAAGAAGAACTCCCGTCAATGACCAAAGTCTTCTTCGCACTGGTTCCGTGCGCTCAAGCCGAATGGGAAGGCGGACCCTGTCGCAATTCTGTGCTAGACCTTTTTCGTCGACGGATGTTTCAAGATTGTGCCGCGATCAGTGGCGGCCGGCTGGACGCCCATTTCACCGTGATTGACGCTTGGTTTAAACACACGGACGAGCAGAAGCACGCCTACGTTCAAGACATCCTGAACAGTAAATTTGTCTTGTGTCCTCGAGGCCAGGGAACGGGTTCACATCGCTTATTTGAGGTGATGCAACTCGCGCGAGTGCCGGTCATCATTTCGGATGATTGGGTGGCGCCTCCGGGGGCAGCTTGGGGCGAGTTCTCGCTACGGATAGCCGAATCTGAGGTTCGTTCTATTTCGAAACAACTCGCTAATCGCGAGCCCGCATTTCTAGATATGGCGATGAAAGCACGGAAGGCTTGGGAAGAGTTTTTCGCCCCGGAGAGGCGGCTTTCCTTGATGCTCGATTGGCTGGTGCTCTTAAGCGCGGAACGGCCTAACCCAGTGTTCGATTACCGGTTGCGTTGGAGTCGTCGGAGCTTTTATAATGGAAACATCGGTACGATTTGGGATCGTGCGCGCAGGCGGTTCCAACTCCGGTGATCAGCATGATGCTCGAATTGATCGATCGCCATTTTCTTAAACGGCCTCTGGTTCGGCGGGTTTTGACGAAACTCATCGCTGGAGATCGGGAAAAAAGAGTTTGTCTACTATCAACGGATTACCAGGTCCACACCGTTCGAGAGCATGGAATTTTTCGTGCTGCAAGACTCGCGAAAACGTGCAGCCTTTTTCGAGACGAGTTGCCGGTACTGGTCCATCTAGCAGGCATCTTAAACGATGGCGATACATTCCTGGATATTGGCGCGAACGTCGGAATCTTTGCTCTGAATATTGCGAAATTTCGCAGTGTCTATCCGAACCTGAAAGTTTATGCATTCGAGCCAAACCCGGACACGGCCAGTAGACTGCGGGTGAACGCTGAGCCGCTCGGAGTACGCGTCTTTGCCTTTGCGCTCTCGAATCGTGATGGGAAGCTGGAATTCGTGGATGGCGCCGTGTCTAACGTCTTCACTACAGTTGAAAATGCTTCTGTTTACTCGATTCCAAATGAGCGCAGCGTTTGTGAGTGCCGACGCCTGGACGGTCTCAAGATCGATGGTAATTCGCTGGTTATGAAGATCGACGTCGAAGGCCAGGAATGGGAGGTTTTACAAGGAGCGTCATCGTATTTCGCTTCCAATAGGGTGAAGGCTTTGTACTTAGACGACTATAAGGATCCCCGGGTAAGAAATTTCCTGGCTGAATACGGGTTCCACTATTTCAATGGCCGGACGCTCGAACCGGCCAATGAAGAGACGAGGCATCTTCTGGCGGTCAGACAACCCTTAGCGGGTTGAGTCATCCGAGAGATCGATTCTTTATTAAGCGGATCGTGAAAGTACTCTTTTTGCCAGGCTCATTGGAACCTAGTAAAGACGGAGTAGGCGATTACACGAGAGCTTTGGCTAACGAATGTGCTCGGTTGGGGCATGAGACGTTTCTGGTTAGCATCAACGACCCTTGGATTATCACATCTGTTCAAGATTCTGCGTTGCTCCGGCTCGTCGGAGCAACTCCTTCCGCTGGACGACCGGTTCTTAAACCGAATCACATCAGTCGGACGACAATCGCCAAAATCGCGACGGCCTGAAATCGCTGCCCAGTTTCTGCGTGATGTCGGCGCATGACTTGGTGCACTAGGAGCGCTAGCCTGTCCTACATCGCCCGCAAATGCCGGGACATTGTTAACCGACGCAGGCCAGGCTCAGACCACCAGATCTATCTTGGGAAGGTTTGATGGTGAACGTTTTCCCGAAACACAAAGACGCCTTCGCATTTCCAGTCCCACAGTGGCCAAGCCAAACAGCATCGGAATGGACCAGTGCGCGAATTCTGGTGTAGCCAGCTCCAGGTCAATGTTGTCGATCACGGCGCCATTGTCCGTGAGAAACGGTACGTCGGAAAACTTTATCGTTGCGCTGTTTGAGGTCATGGTGAAGGTGGCGATAAAATGGAGCCAGGGTTGGTTCTTCTTACCTGTGGAGGCAAGGTTATAAACATAGGTCGTGGTCGTGAAGTTTGATCCTGAGATCGATAATGACACATCGCTATTAGGCGTCCCGTTTATTGGCATATTGAGCCAGAAGCTCAAAGTATAAGTTTTTCCGGATATAAGGGAGACCGTCTGCGCAATGCTGCTGGGAGTCAGCGCCAGAGAACCGCTGAGGAGTTGTACATCGTAACTCCCGCTTTCGGCGTCTGGAATATTCGAGGTCGAACCATTGGCGTTATAATAGACCGCCGCGCCGAGTCCGCTCCCCTGAACAGTCGTCCAGCCTGTGATCTGGGTGCCCGAGCCGACGTTGACGAAATTGGTGGTTAACGCTGAGCCCGGTGCCTCAAAGTCACCGTTGATAAGGAGATTTGCCTTGGCTGGAACGGATAAAGCGGACGAGGCCAGCATAATCCAAAAAAGAAGTCCCGTATCTAACCCGCGTGTAGCTGGCAGATGCCTCATCGAAGCACACATCTCACATCGCCGATCCTCATTGCTTAAAGTCCACCTTCGTTCCAGACATAAAACTCACCCCATCTCCTCATAAAATGCTTGCCTGCAACGAGTTTTTATAAACACTAGAACAATTGGATTTAGCGTTTCAAGGCTTTTCTGCGCAGGCTGTATGGATGCTCCCCTAGCTTTCCGTTCTAGCTGTCGGGATTTCAGCGTGTGAATATTTTGCTGACATCGCATCGTTTCTTCCCTGAACTCGGCGGTACGGAGACGGTCGCGGAGGTGTTGGCCGAAGAGTTCACCCAGGCAGGGCACCAAACGATCGTTGTTACTCAGACGACAGAAGGAACCGGGGACCCGGATCCGCGGGGTCAATGCGAGCCATCGAAGCCGGCTAATCCGCGAGTCTTTCCGTATCTAGTTGTCCGGCGGCCGGGCCCGCGGGAACTTCTGCGACTGTATTGCTGGTGTGACGTAGTCCTTCAGAACCAGGTTGGATTGCGGACAGCCTGGCCTTTAATTTTCGTTCGCCGGCCGTGGGTTATCTCCCATCACATGTGGCTGGATGCCGGCGTGCGAGGAAGACTGAAGCTTCGATTATTGCGGTTTGCTCGGAATGTTGCGGCAAGTCAAGCGCTGCTAGATCGACTTCCCATTCAGGCAAGGGTGATACCTAACCCGTATCGAAAGGATTTATTCAAAAAGCCTCGGGAGCTGCTTTCAAAAATACGTCAAAAGGATCTCATTTTTGTTGGCCGGCTGGTTCGAGGCAAAGGAGTGCATGTTTTGATTGAGGCGCTCAGGGAGTTGGAAACGAGGGGAGCACCAAGAGAGTTGACAGTGGTTGGAGAAGGGCCGGCCCTGACAGAACTCCGTGATCTCGCAAAGGGACTGTCGGTGAAGTTTGTTGGAGGCAGACGAGGCAACGAGTTGAGCGAGCTTGTGGCCACTCATCGCTTTTTGATTGTTCCGTCTGTCGACCCTGAGGCGTTCGGAAATGTAGCGATTGAAGGACTGGCTTGCGGCTGCATTGTTGTTGCGTGTCGTAATGCCGGGCTGGTCGAGGCAGTTGGCGCGCATGGCGTATTCTGTGAGCCGGACGATCCAAAGTCGTTGGCGGATGCAATTCTTCGAGCTGATGGAGCCTCGAGTCTCTTGAGTGAGGTTTCTCAGCACTTATCACGGCATGATCCGCGATCGGTCGCTCACGAGTACCTGAAGGTTCTCTCGGAAGCAGTCGCCAGCAACGGTCATCGCTCGCAGAGGCGAGCACCCGGCAACTGTCAGATAAACAATGCGGTTTAGCGATGCTCTTCCCGCACACTGGCTCATGCTTACAGTAAGCCATCCCACGGTAAACCAATACGTCCGCGCCCTGGTCTCAGCACTCGATCGCCGCGGTGCGCTCCTGGAATTTCATACCACCTTTGCGGTTGGACGCCGGTCTGTAAATATTGGTAAACACAAGCTTCGTCAACATCCCTATCGGGAGACGTTGCGATTACTGGGGCAACGTTTGCGCTTAGGTTGGCTGACCCGCCATGAAATCGGCTGGGCTTCTGTGGACTCCGTCGCTCGAGAATTTGATCGCTGTGTAGCACAGGGTCTGGCCGACGACGAAGCCGTCTACTGCTATGAAGATTCGGCCTTCTTCACATTTCGCGCCGCCGAGCGAATGGGAATAAAGCGATATTACGAGTTGCCAATTCTGTATTGGGAAAGCGCAAGGCAGCTGCTTCAGGAGGAGGCCGACCGCTACCCGGAGTGGGCGCCAACACTGTTTGGAACTCGGGATTCAACTGAGAAACTGGAACGAAAGAGCGCGGAGATACGGCTGGCGGATCTTGTGATTTGTCCAAGCAAGCGGGTTCAGCTCTCCCTTCCGTCCGGCACCAGGAGTCTCGTGGCGAAGTACGGTTGTCCAACTCCGATTGCGCAGCGGCCGGTTAGGAGCACCCCACGACTCAGAGTATTGTTTGCCGGTACGATGACGCAAAGAAAGGGCTTGGCGGACCTATTTTCGGCCTTGAAAAGGTTGAAGCGTTCTGATGTGGAGCTACTGATCCTCGGCAGCCCGGTAGTCCCGCTCGAGTTCTATCGAAAGATTTACCCGCATTTTCAATACGAATCGCCTAGACCTCACTGGAAGGTGAAACAGTTGATGCTGGCATGCGACATTCTGGTGTTACCCTCGATTGTGGAAGGCCGGGCAATGGTTCAACTGGAGGCCCTTAGCTGCGGTCTTCCCATTATCGTCACTCCTAATGCCGGTGCGGAAGATCTGGTTGAGGTTGGGCAAACCGGTTTTCTGGTTCCAATTCGCGCGCCGGAAAAACTTGCTGAAACCATCGACTGGATAGCAGATCACCGTGCTTGGATTAACGATGTTCGTGCCTCAGTTCTTCAAAAGGCGAGGCAATCCAGCTGGGATGGTTACACAGCAAAAGTCCTACAAGCGATTCTTTAGCGAAGATGATCTCAGCGACCCGCGGTATTCAGCTTCTGATCTGGCTCTACTTTTGGTTGCTGATTTTTGAGGGTGCTCTCAGGAAGTGGGTATTTCCCGCGTGGTCGGGTCCATTATTGGTAGTTAGAGACCCGGTAATTCTCGCGACTTATTTAATAGCTTTGGCGAAAGGGATCTTTCCCTTCAATAAGTTCGTCGTAGTGGCGATCGTTTTGGCGGTGTTGAGCTTTCTCAGTTCACTATTTGTGTTGGGACACATCGGAGTCATTCTGTATGGAGTCAGGACGGATTTCCTTTACTTACCGCTGATTTTCCTAATCCCGAAGTTGTTCAGCAAGAAGGACGTCGTTCGGATCGGTCACTGGGTATTGCTTCTGTCTATACCGATGACGGTGCTAGTCACCTGGCAATTTATATCTCCTTCCGGCGCTTGGATTAACGCCGCTGCGGGGGGTGAGTTTGATAGCCAGTTGACGGCTGCTGGATCGCACATTCGTCCGGCCGGAGTATTTTCGTTTGTAACCGGAATGGTCTCCTTTCTGAGTATGGTTGCGGCATTTTTGTTTGGTAGTTTTCTGGAGCGAGGCACAGCGCCCGCCTGGCTGCGCACCGTCGTCATCCCGTGTCTGATGCTGGCTCTCGTCCTTTCAGGAAGCCGATCCGCGCTCGCTTCCGTAACCATCATTGTCGGGGTAGTGCTGGTCGTCTGTATCCGCAAGTTGTCTAGGTTTCAGAGAGTAATGGCTCCCGCGATTCTAAGTTATCTTGTGTTTTTGGGGTTCTGCTATTCGCCTTTGTTCCGTCAGGGCTTAGAAGTCCATGAGGAAAGGATTCGGGCTGGCGAGGGCATCCAGAGAGGGATAGTAGGGAGGTATTTTGGGGACTTGAGTGAGTCGATCGAGGTCTCTGAACGAACCCCCCTGCTGGGGTATGGTCTTGGGGTCGGCACGAATGCTGGTGCAGCACTCCTGACCGGTTCAAGAGCGTTCCTGCTTGGCGAATCGGAATGGTCCAGGATAGTCGGTGAGTGCGGACCTGTTCTGGGATACACGTACATCCTACTGAGGTTGTGGATCTGTTGGTCTCTACTTCGCGCAGCTTGGAAAGCCCTCCGACGGGATCAGTCGATCCCGTTGTTGTTGCTAGCAGCAGCGGCTATGGATCTGATTTCCGGGCAATTCGGACAACCCACCACGCTAGGATTCGCAGTTTTTACAGCCGGACTAGCGCTGGCGTCGATCGATGCAGAGCCGCGCACAAAAGCTTTACCAACCGAACAAAAGTGGGTCCAACGTATCCGGGGAAAGTCAATAGTTGCGAAAGCTATCTTGGAGGGCAATGACTGGTTGAGGAACCATTCATTAGCGGAGACATCATAGTGCGCATTGCGAATAGCTGGGTGCGGTTGGGTCTTCTGATTGGCGTGGTTTTCTTCTTAACGGCGCTGGGATGGGGTGGCTACGAACTCTATCGAGTTCAGAAGCAGAAAAAGCTTTTCCAAAACGCACAGAATGCACTGGCTGGATCTGCGTTCGACGAGGCGACTTTTTGGATCGCTAAGGCTCTACGGGACAAGCCGGATGGAATCGATGAGAACAAGTTGATGGCAGAGCTCGCCGAACAAATAAAGTCTCCTAGTGTACTTCAGTGGCGGAGGCGGATTTGCGACTTAGAGCCGAACAACGTGAGGAATTATCTGGCATGGGCAAAGTCCGCGATGGAAATGGGCGAAACTCCGATTGCCGAAGAAGCCTTGCGGCGTGCGCCACCGGAAGCACTCCAAAATGCTGACTGGCACAGTCTTAACGCCACGGTCCTGGCTGCCTTGGGAAAAATCGTCGAAGCGGAGAAGCAGTTTGAAGAGGCGGCGCGCCTTGACCCAACGGATCCAGTAAAGCAGGTCAACCTCCAGACTCTGCGCTTAGCTTCGTCGGACGCAGCTAAGGCGGAAGCAGCGAGACATTGGCTTGACGATCGGATCACTAATCCATCGATCGAGGTCTTGGTAAGCCGTGCGCTCTTGCAAAATTCGCTCCGTCGGAACGACTTAGCTTCTGCTCGGCGATACATCTGCTACCTGGAAGATAATCCAAAAAGTGAAGTGGGCGATCGCCTGAATTGTTTGGAAGTGCGCTATCGGAACGGCGACTACGCTCAAGCTCTAAATCGGCTTCAAACCTGCGTAATAGAGAACCCAACCGGCGCTCCTGAACTGGTTTATTGGATGGGAAACCACCAAATGGGGCGATCAGCGATTGACTGGGTCAACGCCAATTTCCCGTTAAAGACTCGCCCAATCGAAATACAAGCGGCCGAGGCCGATGTTATCGCCAGTCTCAAGGATTGGACTCTATTGTCGCAGACCCTTGGACAAGGCAACTGGCGAGGCATTGACTTCATCCGGCGGGCAATGCTGGTGCGCTCGGAACGGGAGAGAGGCTTGTCCAACTGGGCGGCCGACTGGAGCGGTCTGGTCAATAGCTATGACGCTGAGACGCATATTACTATCATTTTGACGCGTTTGGCACAGTCATGGAATTGGCTAGACGAAGCGAGGGATCTATGTTGGAAGCTCGTCGATCGTGCCGCATCCCAGGAAGCCGAAGCGATTCAGAGGCTGCAGATCATCTATCAGCAAGAGCAGAACACCGCAGGCCTGTTTCGGATCGCGAAAGTCCAGCTGAATGAAAGTCCACAAAATTCGGCCTTTCGAAACAATTACGCATTTCTCGCTTTGCTGCTTAATCTTGATGACAACAAAGCGACACAGTTTGCGGAAGAAAACGCGAGGAAATTATCCGATCAACCCCGCATGGTTGCCACTCTAGCATTTGCCAGACTGCGTCAGGGCAGAACAGAAGAGGCACGCCGGGTTTTGGAGCAACTTGGGGATTCTGTGCTCAAGGAACCAGATATCGCTTTGTACTATGCAGAAGCGTTAAATGCCGGGCCCGACAAGGAAAAGGCCAGACATTATGCTGAGATAGCATTGGGCTCTCAGAATCTACTTCCTGAGGAAAGAAAGATGGCGGAGCAGATCACCCGGTATTAGTGAAATGAAACGGACAGTTGTCGATGGAGGGAAGGAACCGCAGAAAGACCATGTCTAACCGCTTGTGGTTTAGCCTTAATGGCATCATCGCGGGTCGACTACCAAGTTAGGACTAATCGGCAGGACCGAACGAATGCTAAGGGTGTTACTGATTGCCAACTACGCGCTCGACAGACAGCAAAGCATGACGCGCGTTGCGAATTTGCTTGAATCGGGTTTGCGCTCGATCGGCCTCAATGTGCAAGTGATTCGCCCGCCCGTATTTTTCGGGCGAATCCTGCGGAGTCAGAGAGTCCTCAATAAATGGTTAGGATACCTCGACAAGTTTTTGCTTTTCCCTCTCGTACTTATTCGGCGAGCTCGCAGCTGTGAGTTAGTCCATATCATTGACCATTCCAACGCCGTGTACCGGTTTTGGCTAGGCTCGAGAAAGACTGTCGTTAACTGCAATGATCTGTTAGCTGTCCGATCTGCTCTGGGAGAATTTAGCGAACATCGGACTGCATTTACCGGGAAGATCTTTCAGCGCTGGATTTTGGCAGGACTAAGGCGGGCCGAACGCATCGCATGTATTTCCGAGGCCACCCGGGAGGATGTTCTTAGACTCCTCCAGAGGAGTCCAAAAGAGGTGACCAGAGTTTACCTTGGCCTGGGAAAACTGTTTCAAGCAGAGCTGGAACAGAACTTAACTCGATCCACTAGTGAAGAAGTAGGGACAGCGACAAAAGAGGTTTTCTTAGAACAACGTGCCGTCAAGGTACGAACCCCGTACATTCTTCATGTGGGGGGTGCGATCTGGTATAAGAATCGGGATCGCGTGTTGCATATATATTCCATCGTGCGGACGCGGTTCTCCGCCTCCACCCCTGACTTGATCATGGTGGGGCCGCCTATGCGAAGTACGGGAGAAAGTGTCCTCTTTCTGGAAGAAGTGTCAGAGCAGGACCTTTTGCTGCTTTACCGGAATGCTAAGCTCCTTTTGTTTCCGTCGCTGTACGAGGGCTTCGGGTTTCCGGTAATTGAGGCTCAGGCGTGTGGTTGCCCGGTCGTGACGACGCGAAGAGCGCCCTTAACGGAGATCGGAGGCGATGCGGCAACTTATATTGCGGACCCGTTGGATGCAAGCGCCGCCGCGGAGGCGGTTCTGAAGATCCTTCGATTTGGACAAAGCGAGCGCGAACAAATGCGGAAGAGGGGGCTGCTAAATGCCTCCCGATTCTCAGAGCGTGCGATGATAGAGGGTTACGTTGACCTTTACGATACGTTGTGTGCCGAATGAAGCTTTCGATTCTTCATCTCATTCGCAGCTTGAACGCCGAGAAGGGCGGCCCAATCGAGTTCTTAAAACTGATCTGCGAATCACATGCTCGAGCCGGTGTCAATGTTAAGGTTCTGACTCTCGACGGACCGAGCGTGACTTGGTGGTCGAACCCAGCGGTTCCCGTTATCGCGTGTGGCCCTGGCGCCTTAAACTACGGCTATCATCCGCAATTCAAGAAAAAGCTTTTTCAGGAATTGGCTTCGTTTGATCTCATGATTGTCCATGGTCTATGGCAATATCACGGTGTCTGTGCGCTAGCGGTCGCAAAGAAACTACACAAGCCTTATTACGTCCTTCCACATGGGATGTTGGATCCCTGGTTTAAACGAGTGTTCCCGATCAAGCACTGGAAGAAGCAGCTTTATTGGCTGCTAGCTGAGAGGAGTGTCTTGAAACATGCCAGCCGCGTACTGTTCACTGCAGATCGTGAGCAAGAATTGGGAGCCGCAACTTTTTGGCCACCTGCAAGCTGGCGAAGCGAAATTCTTCCGCTCGGCGTTAGGAAGGCTCCTGAGGACACCGCGGCGGCGCGGCGCGAATTTTTAAATCGATTCCCAGACCTACAGGGCAAACGGTTTTTGCTTTTTCTGGGCAGACTACATCCAAAAAAGGGGTGTGATTTAGTGATTCGGGCGGTGGCCCAGCTCTCTCCCCCAATCGAGTTGGTAGTTGCCGGTCCTGATTCAACTCCAATTTATGGCGAACAATTGCGGAAGTTAGCGAGAAATGTGCCGGTTACTTTTACCGGTATGTTGCAGGGCGGATTGAAATGGGGCGCCTTAGCGTGTGCGGACGCGCTCATTCTACCCTCACATCAGGAAAATTTTGGTTTGGTCGTCGCGGAGGGGATGTCGCTTGGCTTGCCCGTTTTGATTTCGAATCAGGTTAATACAGCCGAGTTGATTGAAAAATATGGGGCCGGGATAGTTGAACCAGATACTCTCGATGGTACGCGCCGGTTAATTGAGCGCTTCTTAACCGCCGATCGGCCGGCCATGAGTTTAGCTGCCCAGCGCTGTTTTCGAGATCAATTCGATATCAGGAGAACCTCTGAGAAGCTTTTCAAGATCTTGGTACACAATGACTGAAAGTTATTCTGTTGCGAACAAGTTGGGGCGCGTCGTGTGGGGAGTGTTTTATAGGTTGCTCTTCCGGCCCTCTCCGCGTCCTTTCCATGTTTGGCGAGCTTTCTTACTCCGCCGATTTGGTGCAAGAATCGGGGCTCGATGTCACATTTACGCGGCGGCAAAAATCTGGGCGCCTTGGAACTTGGAGTGTCAGACCCGCGCCTGCATCGCGGATGGCGCTCAGGTCTACAATCCGGCAAAAGTTGTATTAGCAGAGGGCGCGATCGTCTCGCAGGAAAGCTATCTCTGCACTGCCTCTCACAACTATGAGCATCCAGACTTTTCGGTAGTAGCAGCGTCGATCCGGATCGGGAGAAAGGCCTGGGTGGGCGCTCGATCCATTGTTCTTCTAGGGGTAACAATTGGTGACGGCTGCGTGGTGGGCGCTGGCAGTGTCGTAACGGAAAGCTTGCCGCCAAATACACTGTGCGCGGGCAATCCCGCAAAGGTGATCAGGGAAATTAAAGATGAGCGTACCAGTTAGCGTTATTATTCCTACAAAGAACGAGGAGCACAATCTGGCCCGCTGCATCAGATCCGTGTCTTGGGCTGCGGAGATTTTTGTGGTTGACTCGCAAAGTGTGGACCAAACAGCGCAGATCGCCGAGAGCTTTGGCGCTAAGGTGGTTCAATTCAAATACGGAGGCGGATGGCCAAAGAAGAAGAATTGGGCTTTAGACAATCTCCGCTTTCGAACCGAGTGGATTCTGTTCTTGGACGCAGATGAGGTATTGATGCCTGGTGGTCAGCAGGAGATCGATTCGGTAATTCGGTCTCGGTCACCAATCGCGGGTTGTTGGATCAATCGTCAATTTATTTTCCTGGGAAAACGATTGAGGCATTCTTACTATCCAAACTGGAATATGCGGCTGTTTAAACATGCGGCCGGTCGATTCGAAAGACTAGTAGAAGGAGATACCAGTAGTGGAGACGTAGAGATTCACGAGCATGTGGTAGTGAATGGCCGTACTGGGAGGTTGCGGACGGAATTGGAGCATCACGCTTTCCCTTCGACTGAATCCTTTATTGAAAAGCATAATCGGTATTCGAACTGGGAAGCTCGTTTCCAACTAGAATCTCGGCTTTCGGGTATTCCCGTGCAAAATGATCAGGTTGATTTGCGTCGTAAGTTGAAGCGGCTGTCTCATCATTTACCGTTGCGACCACTTTTACGGTTCTTATATATCTATGTCTGGCAACGTGGATTCTTGGACGGCAGAGAAGGCTATTACTTTGCTCAGCTTCACGCATGTTACGAATGGATGTCACTTATCAAAGCGTACGAGCTTAAGCACTATGCGAATCGTCGTTTGGGGAATTAATTATCCGCCAGAGGTGATTGGAATCGCTCCTCTCAACGGAGCGTTATGTGAGTTCCTGACAGAAGCAGGGCACGATGTGACGATGCTGACCGCATTTCCATACTATCCAGCGTGGCGGAAGGAACCTAGGGACGCCAAGAAATTGTTCCAATCTGAAAGTATTAAGGGTGTGCATGTAGTCCGTTGTTGGCATTATGTTCCCTCTCACGCAACCACGGTGAAGCGAGTGGTTCACGAACTGAGTTTCGCAGTCACCTCGCTGCTAAAGCTATTATTTAGCCCGAAACCGGAACTTTTGATTGTGGTGTCCCCGCCGCTGCTTTTGGGAGTTGCAGCTCGGCTGGCTTGCCGACTGCGCGGCGGCCGATACATAATTCATGTCCAGGATTTGCAACCCGACGCGGCGATTAGTTTGGGGATGATCCGATCAAGGCGACTGATCGATATTTTGTGCCGGCTGGAGGCCGCGGCTTATGGTGGAGCTTGGCGAGTTTCTGCCATTAGCCTCGGGATGCTGGAAACTCTGCGTAACCGGGGAGTACCCGGAGGGAAATTGCTCTATTTCCCGAACGGAGTACAGCCTTCTCAGGGAGTAACAGTCGGGCGATTTCGCAAACTAAACCAGTTTAGCCGCGACAGGTTCCTTGCCGTTTACTCCGGAAACCTGGGAGTCAAGCAAGGGCTGCAAACCCTAATTGACGCAGCTAGAAATCTGAAGAACCATCCGATCGAGATGCTGATCTGCGGAGACGGCCCGAAAAAAGCACCCTTGTTGGCGGCTGCTAAGGGTCTCTCTAACGTCTGGTTCAAAGGCCTCCTGGATGAGCGGACCTATAGAGAAATGTTGGCAGACGCGGATCTGCTGCTGGTTCCTTTGGTCGCCGGGTCAGGAAACTCGTTTTTTCCTCATAAGCTGTTGAGTGGCTGTGCTGCTGGCAAACCGATCCTGGCGATTTGCGATCTAGATTCAGAACTTGCCCAGATTGTGCGAACTAATCGATGCGGAGAGGTCGTCCCGCCGGAGAACGCGCAACGCCTCGCCGCGATGTTAGATACTCTCTCGAACGATCGAGCGCGCCTGAAGTCAATGGGGATTGAAGCACGAAAGTTTGCCGAGCAATTTACGCAGGAGAAAGTGCTCACGCAATTCTGGGAGCAGGTCGAAGGAGCCAATGGGCACCCGACTATCTAAGCTAGCTAGACCGCATGGCAGGCCGGTTGCGGACTGTCTGACCATCTTTTGCCACACTCGACATGTGCCTTCTCAGCCCTGCTGATCCGGCGCTGCGGCGGTTGTCCGCTCGGGAAACGACTTTTTCCTTCTGCGCCTGAACCAGAGGCGGAGGCGGTCGAGGTAGAGAAAGATCACCGGCGTGGAATAGAGCGTTAAGAGCTGACTAACCAGTAAACCGCCGACAGTGGGTATTCTCCCCTCCTCGCGCCGCCGCACCCAGCCAAAATTCGCAACAGCGGCTCTTTGAAAAGAGAGTCGACCCCTTGCTGTTCCTGGACCTCGTGTTGCCCGGGGCTGATGGATTCGCGTTTTGTCGCTGGTTGCGAGCATTACCCGACGGAGATCGTACGCTGGTGTTAGTGGGTACCGCGAGTGAACATCCCGACGATCTCCGGAAAATCCTCGACGCAGGTGCGGATGACTACATTCGCAAACCTTATCGCCGGGATCTACTCGATGTTCGATTAACGATCGCCGAAGAACGGATCAAGCAGCGGGAAGCCAAGAGATTGTTGGAGGAGAGCCTCCGTCAGGAGCGAGAAAATGAATCGTTCTTTGCAGAAAGCGCTTTTGAGCGTGCGCTCGTGGAAGAGCAAACATTAGGATGTGCTGGCTCTTCGGCACTCAACGCCATTGGATAACATTTAGAAGCTGGGCTAGGTGCAGCCCTGCCTTGGCCAGTTGTTGGGCGGCGATTGGCTGGTTCAAGTCGATATAATTGTTCGGCAATTCGATCGCTATCCGAAGGCGTTTCCCATCGATGCTGGCGGAGCCGAGTATGATATTCTTGTAGGTTTGCTGAGCCTGTTGGACCGACTCGATGGCCCATTGTTCCGGCCAGACATGATAGTCACCAGCGGCTGGACTAACCGCCTGAACAAACTTGGACTCAAGCCAGCCGGCAAGCAGATGGTACTCGGACGAGTTGCGAATCGCGAAGACGAGCGCCTGATCCCAAAATGCGTGGAGTTCCTGATTCGGGTCGGAACCAAAAAAGAGATCGTTACCGCCTCGGTCGTTCGGTTTCCCTAGGCACAGTCGCGGATCTGTGATCAGGATGGGATGACTGAGATCCGAGAGATCGTAAAAGCCGGTTCCGCAATGCAGCGGTTGATGGATATCGCCAACGAAATGCACTAGTAGGCGGAGAGCTTGTGGTTTCGTGAAATCGTCGGGCCGACTTTCCGCGGCCTCCAGCACTGCGACACAACGTTTTACGGCATGAACAATGTCGTTGACCGAGGTGAAACCGGGGAACTCATGGTACTCCTTGGTTCCCAACGGTAGATCGACAAAGTGCCAGAGAGCATTGGTTGGGAACTTATCGTTAAAGGCGCGGGTCTCCGGGTCGTCACTTAATGGGCCTCGGCTAGAAACCGCGGCGCGTACGTCATCGGCCCAATTGGCGATGGAAGGTAGATCGGCGTCATGTCCCTGGTTGAGCAGATCGGCAATGTGGGACCGAGTTGAGGCCGAGAGATGCTTTTCGGCAATCGCAGCAATGGTGCAATGGCCGAGCGGACCCCAGGCGTTGAGGGGAGAAGCTAGGAGGAAGAAAAGGATGAGGGGGAGGGGCAAGGAGTTCAGGCTGGGGCGGATGAGAGAATTGCAAGATATTTTCAATCGACATCCGTTCGTATGATTCTGGAATTGTTTCGAGCGACCGCTTTTGCGTAGGCTGCAAGAAGGCGAGACACTTCCTCAAGGACTGGCTCTAATGCAGTGCAGTCGCCGTAACCGAGATCTTCCCCGAGAATAAGGTAGTATCTGCATTCTTCGAGAGACCCTTGCGACGTATTGAAGAACCGATTCTTATCAAGGACGCCTCGCTTCTTGAAGCCTTCGGCGATATTTGCTGGAATTGAGATGGCAGCCCTTCTGAACTCAGGGATTAAACAGAATTTTTCATCTCTAGGAAAATGCTTTGTGAGTTCATAAGTTCGAAGCACGAATTCATGTGCCTTTTGCCAAAGGATCAGATCGCGAAAAGACTGAGCCGGTTTATTCATTTGGAATATATAACAGAATTATAAAACGTAATCAAAGGATTTTTTTTTTATAACACCTACTGGCGCCGATTGTCGATACTCCTGAACTCCTACTGCCTATTCACCACCATCACATCGGTCGGCGTTGTGAATAATACATGAACTGCGTTGGGAGCCACCTTCAGATCTGCAGCCAAAGAATTCAGCTCGTGGTTATCGACAATGATGCAGACCTGGCGAGAACTATTCCAAGCGGCGACTACGTCCTCTTTCTTAAGATAGAGATCGGCGCCCTTTCCATATCGGCGAGCGGCGTATTCTTGAGCAGGCTCTCCACCGAGCCAGTGGAGTTGCCGCCGAAGATAGAAATAGAGGCTAGTGCGATCGCTAATGTCGCCTTTGCTAACAATCAAAGTGTTTGCGTCTGAGTTTCGCTCGATCACCGCGGCGATTGCAGCCGAAGACAGATAGTCTTGAAGAGCGACCTCCGCGGCTAATCCAAGTAAACAGGTCAGAAGTACGAATGGGGGCAGGATGATCACCGGAGTTAGCGATTGGCGCCTAAATAGAACAATTAAAAGACCCACGACGATTGCGCATACACCGAATAACAAGAGAACGTTGCTCAAGGTGTGACCGGTAGCTCCGGCCACATTGACCAGGGCGCTGGCAACACTGTTGATAGCGGGTTGTTCGCCCCGTCCACCGTCGCCGGCCGAGAACATCTGGGCTAACTGCAGGTTGCTTACGATGACCCCGCCAGCCCCCAACAGAATAAGAAAAATGCCGGGGATCCAGCCGGAGAGCACGGCCGGAATGCTTTGCCGGAGAGACCAAGCCAGCCAGATGGCCATTACCGGGAAGCAGATCAGGAGATAGTAATCCTGCAGATTGGCAAAGGAGATCGCGGCTGCATATAAGAAACATAAAAGTAGCAGCAGCAGCGCGCCTGATGATAACCGGGGATTAACTCTCCGAACTCGAAAGGAAACTACGGCGGCGCCAGGAACTAACAAGCTCCAGGGGAACAATACGGCAAATTGTTCCAACCAAAAATTGACGAAGGTTAAGTGATCCCCGTCCACTGGCCATCGCCGGCTAACCAGCATATTGGCCTGCTCGTTCCCTAGTTGATCGAGAATGAAGCCGGAATAGCGGTGTTCGATCGCTAAATACCAAGGAAGGACCAAAGCCAGGAAGATCAACCAACCAGTTCCACAGAAAACGACTCGGCGGCAGAGCGGGCGCAGGGTCCGCTGGAAAATCGATGCCACTGCCAGCACGCCAACCGGAAGCAGAAGACCGTGGATTCCCTTACAGAGAACCGCTGCCGCCATTGATGTCCAAAGCAGCAAAAGCTCGGGGTGCAGCTTCTCTCCAGGAAACCTTTTGGCTAGGCGAACCAGGAGCCAAAAGCTCACCGTCATCAGAAACCCGAATACGGGCTCCGGCATTACCAGATGAGAGAACTGAAATGTGCCAAAGAACGTAGCCAAGATGACAGTGCTGGCCAAACTGGTGAGTCGATCCCGCGTACACTCGTAAGCCAGCAGAGCGGTGGCGACAAACCACCCGAAAGTGGCGAGGCAAATGGGCAGGCGAGCGGCAAATTCATTTTGACCAAAGCTCCGAAGCGATACGATCTCCATCCAATAAGCCAGCGGCGGCTTTCTGAGTCGTGGGATGCTGTTTTGGGTAGGAACGAGCCAGTCGTTTCGCGAAATCATTTCGCGGGCTGCACCAGCATATTGACCGTCAATTTGGTCCAACAGCCGAGGGTACCCGCACGACCCGATATAAAAAAGCGCGATTAGGGTCGCCCAAAGCAGTAAGAGCCGGAAAACGCGCGGATCGAAAAGCGGCGGTTCGTTCCTCTCCTGGACTTTATGGCGCCAGGCCACGGCCGGTGCCGAAATTGCCGACGAAGGTGCGATTCCTTGAGGCTTCGTGATTTTCGGCGAACGAAAAGGCATCGCGTCTTTCCTTCGGTGATCCTGTGCGCCGCTATTTTCCATGAATTGGCAAAAGGAGCAATGGCGAAAGAGTCAGCAGTCATCAGTAAATCAGCAATAGTAAGTGATGATTCTCGATTGCTTTAGGCCGCGGGGCGGTCAGAGATTGCTGGTAGATGACCGTTGGTCTCCGACTATTGACCACTGGTCATCGTTGCCGACCGATTGATCACTGGTTACTGCTTGCTGATTACTATTCCTATGGGTGTTGATAAGCCTTCCCTGACGTTAAAATTACCGGGCGAAAGATTTATCCCCAGATTAGGTCAGGGGACATGGAGGATCGGGGAACGATCGGATCTGCATCGATCCGAGGTCAGGGCTTTGCAACTCGGGTTCGATCTCGGGATGACCTTGGTTGATACAGCTGAGATGTATGGGGAAGGGAGAGCCGAGGTGCTGGTCGGCGAGGCAATTGCTGGGCGCCGAAAGGATGTCTTTCTCGTTAGTAAGGTTTATCCGCACCGGGCGACTAAGAAGGGGATTCAGACCGCGTGCGAACAAAGCCTCAAACGATTGAAAACGGACTACCTCGATCTGTATCTTCTTCACTGGCGCGGCTCCGTGGCTCTCGCCGAGACTTTTGAAGGTTTTTTACATCTGAAGCAGCAAGGGAGGATACGAGAGTTTGGGGTTAGTAACTTCGATGCTGATGATATGGAGGAGCTCATCGGAGTTCTAGGCGGGGATGAGGCCTATACTGATCAGGTTTTGTACAACTTGACCCGGAGAGGAATTGAATGGGACCTACTGCCCTGGTGTCGCCACCGGAAAATGCCGGTTATGACTTACTCGCCTGTGGAACAGGGACGCCTTCCGGCGAAGATGGACACGGTTGCCCGGAAAGTGAACGCGAACCGGTTTCAGCTCGCCTTAGCCTGGCTTCTGCATCAGAACGGCGTTATCGCTATCCCCAAATCTGGATCCGAAGCCCACGTCATCGAGAACCGCAAAGCGCTGGATATTCAGATCCCGGAAGAGATCCTGTCAAAATTGGACGTATTATTTCCGCCTCCCCGAGACAAGTCGCCGCTAGCCGTGTTGTAGGTTCGCAGTTCACGGTTCACGGTTCGCGGTTCACCGTTCGCAGTTAAGGTGTTGCTTCTCGTTCTCGATCGGGCAGGTCCACGGTAGATGGTCTGCCGTCGGGCGATGGAACGGATGGAATCCTCCTACGCCAAGCCTACTGCGCGACTGGCTCTATGGGCAATCGGACTTATGGGGAAGGCCGCCAACCAAAAACCGCGAACCGCGAGCCGTGAACGGTGAACGGTTCACGGTGAAGGACACCTGATAGTTAAATCAGGGCAATATCTGATTGCTTTTGCGTGGCGGGTCTAAAGTTAGTGATTAGAATAATCTCACCATGGATGGGCGTTTGCCGGCTGGACGCCAGTAGCATGGAGAAGAAACTGGTGTCCAGCCAGTCGGCCGAACGAGCGGGAGCGCCCGCCAACGCCGGGAACGATGATCAGCCGCTGGCATTCGGCTTGTACGATGTTCCTTCCACGAATGGTGCCTGCTTTCCCGGATTTGGGAATGCTTTTAGGGAGAACCCGCCCAAGCTACGTCGTGTTGCGCGTCTATTCAGGAAGCTCTGGCCTTTGAGTCCTTGGTGACTTTGTGGTGAAATTGTTGTTTCTAAGTCAGCTCTTGGTGTGCTACCCAGTCGATCGCGAAACGCACCATTTCGTTTGCGCCGGCAAATCCGAGTTTTTCTTTTATATGCGCACGATGGGTCTCGACGGTCTTGACGCTGAGATTGATCTCTTTTGCGATCGAACGGGTGCTGTGTCCGCGGCCTAGCATGACCAAAACCTCCAGTTCGCGATCGGATAGGCGGTCGACGGGGGACGGAGAGTCGCTTTCGGATGTGTGGATCGCTTTGAAAATGAGTTTTTCGCCGAGGCGCTGGCTCACGAAGAGCTTGCCTTGTAGCGCACGATAAATCGCGTCCAAAACCGGTTGCACCCCATCCGCTTTCATCACGTACCCCAGAGCGCCCGCCTTCAAGGCGCGGAGGGCATACAAAGACTCGTCGTGCATCGAGAGAACCAGGATCGGTAGTTGAGGAGATTCTGCCTTCATCAGCTTCACCAGCTCGATGCCGTTTGTACCCCGGAGAGTAATGTCGAGGATCGCTAAGTCCGGTTTCAGTTTGCGCATCTGCTCCAGAGCACCGGGAGCGGAATCAGCGTGACCGCAGACAACCAGATCAACCTGCCGGTCGAGTAGTTCCGTTAAACCATGCCGAAAAATCGGATGATCGTCTACCAACAGGATCTTCTTCTTTGCAGCTTGACTAGTTGGCGTGGCCGCTTCCTCGTTTTCGTTTGGCGCGGGGGTATGCTCCATGCTTTCGATCAATGCCCAATTTGCTCCAATCTTTGGCTGGGCGCTACAAGGAATGGTAGGGCGAAAAACTCGGCGCGCACAGGGCTTGGCTTTGTCTATCGCGCATATCGCGCCGGTTTTGAGCCGTTCCGTGGGTCTGACGAGCGTACTGAGGTTAGTTATGGCCCGACATTCGAAGAGAGCACGTTAGAGCAACCGAGCGCACGGCACGGCTCAAAACCGGCGCGAGCTCGTCCGAACAGTATGGAAAGCTCTGGGCGCGCCGAGTTTTTCGCCCTGCTACCATTCCCCACTTAGCGTTCGGATTAAATCCGCCAGAGTCGAGGGACCACCGACGTTGCCAGGGAACACGATAAAAGTCAGACCTGGATAAGCCGATTCCGGTCCAAGCCTGAGAGCGGAAACCCCAGAAGCGACCTGCCCGAGAACTCGGGCTCTTTTGGCTTTCAGGCCTTTGGTCAAAACATCGTTTGAAGTGATGCCGCCCTTAGCTACCAACCACGCCGGCGGCTGGCTGAGCCTACCCGGGATGCTGGACAGAGCCTCGGAGACAATGGCGGAGATCTGGACGTGATTAAGTTGCCCACGCTGCGATACCAGTCCGCGACTAGTAAATACCAGGGCGGTTCTTTGACCCGCTAGACTCGATTCAATGGCTTCAACTAAACCCGCGAGATATCGCTCGGCTTCAGCGCGATCGAATAGCCGGTCGACCAGCAGTTCGATCGATTCGACATTTGAGAGGGAGCGAGCCTGCGCCAGTTGTTCGCTGGTCCGCTGCACGTACGAACCGACCAATACCAGACCCGGACCGGAGCCAATTACGCCTGGATCGAGGGTGGGGCCGGGGAGTTCGCCTAGTCTGCTTCTCACAAATGGAGCTGCGGTCCGGCAAAGAAACCTCTTCCCGGCGTTCTCGGCCCGTAGGAGTCCGGCAGACAACACCACCAGATCGGAATCAGTAACGGTGTCTACTACGATTGGGACATTTTGTTCGGCCCGGAGCAGCAGTGAAGCCACTTCGTCTGGTCCGCCTTGTCGCAGCATTTTCAGGGAAACGGATAGCACTTGGCTTGCTTTCCAGGCGCCTTTCGATTTTTCCTCAACCCACTCTGACAGCCGATAATGAGAAAAACCGAACGTGGGATCTTTCGAGAAGTCCGTTTCGGTTACCGGCACAAAGCGGAGGCTGGCATGGTCGTAAACAAAGTGGCAGCCGTCGAGCACGATCCTGCCGGCCTCCGGGTAAGCCGGCACGATAAGATGTCCGTCGGGCGGCTGCGACAACAAGTCGACCAGCGGTCCGAGCTCAGCCGGATAATGACCGCGCAACGTTGAATCGCTTCTACTGATCGGGGAGAACCGGATCTTATTTTTCAGAGCAGCTGAGCGCAGCACTGCTACCACTGAAGCAGTTAATTTGACCGCAGCTGGCTCATCGAGCGCCCGCGAATTGGTGAGCAAGTACAGCAAGCGCGGTTGCTCCCGTAAAGTGCGGTCGATTAAATCGGGTTCCCACGTCGTGAGAATCTCGATGTTCTGCATCGTCTGGACACCGGTGGGATCGTCGTCGAGTACCAGCAATCGATTGGTTGGGTCATCCAGACTGCGGCGAATCTCCAGGAGCAGCGAGGTCACGTCGGGCTCTGGCGGAAGCGGTCTATCAAGATCAAGCGCAGGCAGACTCATGCGAATAATAGCAAATAGCAGATAGCAATAGCAAATGAGGGTTTCTACCCCTAGCATGAGACATGATCGACCGTGTCGATCGCCAGGCTTCCGCCTGATTTGCTATTTGCTATTTTCTATTTGCTATTATTCCTGCCGGCGGCTGGTACCCGTCCGGATCCCAAAAGGCCGCGCCGAACCCGATCGCGATCAGAGCCGCTCGAATCTTCTGCCAGTGCATCGGCAAACGATCCATCTCGCCCGGCGCTATCTGTAGCTTCGCAGCAGGTGCTCCGTTGTCATCGCGAAGGTAGCGCACCCGGAACACTTGAAATCCGTGGTGACGGACCGTTTCCTCCGCCTGTTCCACCATTGAGAGGACGCCCCGATCGATTGGTATGCCGTGCTGGACCCGAGAACTGAGACAGGGCTGCGCCGGTTGATCTGCCGTTGGAAGATGGCGCTCCCGTGAAAGAAATCGAATCTCGGATTTGGTGAGCCCCGCTGTTCGCAGCGGGGCCAGCACCTGGAATTCAGCCGCCGCCTTCGCACCGGGCCGGAATTCAAGCGCATCATCGGCATTCTCTCCATAGGCCAGAGCGGCGAAATGCTGAGATTGGGCCAGTTCGGCCATTCGTTGGAACAGCTCGGCTTTGCAGAAGTAGCACCGATTCACCGGGTTAGACGTGTAGTCCGGTTGATCGAGTTCCGTCGTGTTGAGGATTTGTAGGCGAGCATTTAAGGAAAGGGCCACGTCGATAGCCGATTGCAGAGCCTTGCGAGGTAGGGACGGGCTATCGGCGATGACCGCTAAAGCTTCTGGTCCCAGGATTTCAACGGCTTCCGCCAACAGGTAAGTGCTGTCTACACCGCCGGAATAGGCGATTAAAAGGGGCGAATGAGTCCGAAGCGTTTCCCGTAGCCGCTCCAGTTTTTCCGTGGTCGTTGACATCCTGCGAGGAAGATAGCGTGGTTTTCTTGAGGGCGCGAGAGGGTTGGTAGGGCCGCGAAAGGCCTGCCGTGAGCAAGCCTTGGGCGCGTCGAATGGATGCTTGGCGATTCGACGTGCCACGCTGGAGGGGAGCCGCTTTCGCCCGTTCTGGTTTGAGCGCGCGCTGCTGAAACCCAGCGTTTGCCTGACCTGCGGATGTGATAAACGGGCGGCTCCCGGGAACGGCTGCTGACACCACCACCCGCGCTGCGTGTTTGATTGGTTCGAAGAAATTTATCGCCGCAGGGTGAATTTACGCCGTGGGTCATTCCCGGGAGCCGCCTGCCAGAGAGCTTTGAGGAGCATCACGTTTGTTTCCCCCAATCATGACGGAGGGCCGGGCACATTCAAAAGCGGCTCCCCTCCAACGGGATGCCGCCGTATCATGATAATAACAATCGCTGAAACAGCTGATCGAGTGGGAGCTGCAACCCGATAAAAAACTCACCGAACTCGGCAAAACGGGCGCTCACGTCGTCAAAACGCATCTCGTACACAACCGACTTCACTTCGAAGACATCATGAGCAAGCAATGTGACGCCCCATTCCCAGTCGTCTAAACCGGTTGCACCGGTGATAAGCTGGCGGATCCTGCCGGCGTATTGACGTCCGACCCGGGCGTGTCCTGACATAAGTTGCTTTCGTTCATCAAACGACAGACGATACCAATTTTCCTGTTCGCCGCGTCGCTTGCTCATGGGATAAAAGCAGAGCACGGGCCAATCGGCGACGTTTGGGTAAAGGCGGTCTTGCAAATACTTGTCCATCCGAGCGCGAAACTCTTTCATTAGTTCGTCGATCTCTTCCGCTGATTTCTCTTTTGCCAGGCCCGCCCGGTACTCTTCCTCGGTGGTGGTGTATTCGCTCCGTTCAGTGAGAGAGTAGAAGCTGAAGACAGGCGACAACACGTCATCGCCGAGAGAAAGCGAAAGTTTCTTTTCGACGGCATTCGCAAAATGAAGATCTGGAGTCAGCAACATGAATCCCAGGTCGGCTTTGGGAGAGACGACACTGAAGGTTAAAAGCTGCGTTTCTTCGGTGGCCCGAATCTGTTGAACCAATGCCGATATTGCGGTTTTGGCCTCGATTTGTTCTTCCTTGCTCAGCAGACGCCAGGAAGCGTAGTCGATGCGATAAAACAGGTGGAGCACATGCCAACCTTCTTTGGGATGGAGCGTAGTCGATGTCATTCCTCTTTGAGTATGGAGCAAACGGTCCGATATCCGCTCGGATGCGTCAACAGAAGGGAACGCCGGTATCGCCGACAGTGCCGTGAAGGCTACTTCGTTTGTGCTGACTGTGCGTGCGCGTTGGAATGCCGCCGTGTCAAGCGTGTGACTGTAGGGGCTTGCCGCGAAGCGGTAATAGATCATAGCCCAGGGCTTTAGCCCTGGGTGGTCAGGGGCGGGCGGCGCCCTGAAGGTGGCGCCCGAAAGGCGTCTGGTCGCGATTCGATGTCTTAGCTCGGTCTGTTGGTGCGATGAGTCACATCAGTACGCTTACCCCTAAAGCAACCTCGGTCGCCACTTTCAGGGCGAGTCACTGCACAGCTACCCAGGGCTAAAGCCCTGGGCTATGGTCTTAAACCGCTTCGCGGCAAGTCCGACAAATAATCGGGGTATGATGTTTAAAAGCTTCGCGATAAGTGATATACTCTAGACCATAACATCACCCTTCGCCGGTCTGGCTCTCGGTGAAATCCAAGTCGAAAAACGGTTGCTCCTCGGCTAAGTAGGGTGAGATATTCGTAGTAAGCAGACCCCTTTGAGTTCTTCTTGCAGTGTTAGATGCAATCGTTAGATTGCGAACTTCGGAAACGGAAGGGACTGCCCGAGGGGCTCATTCTAGTTTAACCGGAAAGAGAGACCGTTTGGTTTATGGCTGACGTTGCGAACAAATATCCACAGAATGTGGCAGGGAAATTTTACGTAGATGATCAATGTATAGACTGTGATCTCTGCCGTGAGACTGCGCCTGCGAACTTCACTCGGGATGACGATGGCGGCCATTCGTACCTCTTCAAGCAACCGGAGAATCCCGAGGAAGAGGGTCTTTGCAAAGAGGCCATGGAAGGGTGTCCGGTGGAAGCTATCGGGAGCGACGGAACGTAGCCGGAACTAAGTGTCCTGTCCCATAAATAGCATGGCTTTCGTTGCGATCAAAATGGGCCGCCGGCAAGGCGCGAGGAGGGCGCATATCTGAATGGATACGTAACCGAC